>Ga0209709_10003827_pt1 | contig 12325 bp, 9 predicted proteins | sample ArcticOcean_MG_C_2_FD_187435 | JGI IMG/M metagenome (GOLD analysis project Ga0209709, IMG submission 187435) | Marine microbial communities from western Arctic Ocean - ArcticOcean_MG_CB4_136 (SPAdes) (version 2) | ecosystem: Environmental > Aquatic > Marine > Oceanic | place: Arctic Ocean... | reverse complement strand
TATTTGAGATTAATTCACCAACCAAAGGATGATCTAGCTTTTGGAAGAATAGTAAATAATCCTAAAAGATCAATTGGGGAAAGTACAATGAAATTAATACATGAATTTTCAAAAGATAATTCTGTAAGTTTAGAAATCGCTTCTAAAAATTTAATTGAACTAAATTTAATTAAACCAAAGACAAAAATAGGTCTTAGTTCTTTTTTATTTTTAATAGATAAATGGAGAAATGATATTAAAATAAAAAAAATAAACCACGTTAAAATTTTACAATTAATTTTAGATGAGTCTAGTTATTCAGCTATGCTTAAAAATAAAAAAGATTTAGAAAATGAAAGTAGGCTGGAAAATATTAAGGAGCTCCTAAGTGCTATGAAAGAATTTGATAGTCTTGAAAGTTTTTTAGAACACGTGGCGCTAGCAACTTCAGTTGATCAAGATTGGGATGGAGAAAAAATAAACATGATGACAATGCATGGGTCAAAAGGCCTTGAGTTTGATGCTGTTTTTTTACCTGGTTGGGAAGAGGGTTTATTCCCCCATCAAAAATCTATCGAAGAAAAGGGTCAAAATGGATTGGAAGAAGAAAGAAGATTAGCATATGTTGGCATAACTCGAGCAAAAAATAAAGCATTCATCTCATTTGCCATGAATAGGTTTTACCAAGGTAATTGGATTGATAGTATGGCTTCAAGGTTTATTGAAGAGTTGCCAGAAAAATTTTTAGAAAAAAATTCATTTTTTGATGATACCAAAAATGAAGATAATGATTTTGAATTCAATCAGGACTTTGAAGTGAGTGAAGAAACTAGAAGCCCTGGATGGATTAGATACCAGAAAAGAATTAAATGATTAATAAAAGAATTAAAATTTTAAGAGAAAAATTTAAACAATATAAAATTGACGGGTACATAATTCCAAAAAATGATGAGTTCTTTTCTGAATATGCTGTTAAAGATAGATTAAAAATTATTTCAAATTTTACTGGTTCTGCAGGTATGGCAATAGTTTTAAAAAAAACCAACTATTTATTTGTTGATGGGAGATATACTATTCAGGCTAAACAACAATCAGCTAGTCAATTTAAAATAATAGAAATTCATAAGTATTTGCCTAAAGATACCCTTAATAATTTAAAATTAGGATTTGACCCTAATTTATTTACAAAAAAAACACTTAATGTAAACTTTGGCAATTCATTAAACTTAGTTCCAATTAGAAGTAACTTAGTAGATAAAATATATAAAAATAAAAAACCTAAACAAAAACTTTTTTATTCATTAAATAATAAATCTGTTGGTGAGAGCTACAAATCAAAAATCAATAGAATTTGCAATATATTAAAGTTAAAAAGAGCTGATTATTTATTTATAAGTTCTCCTGAGAATGTTGCTTGGTTAATGAATATTAGAGGATACGATAGTCCTACTAGCCCCATCCCAAACTCCAGACTATTAATCAACAAAAATAAAAAAATATTTTTAATTGTTAATGAAAAAATAGCATCAAAATTAATTAAAGAGAAAAAATTTAAAAGAAATCAAATTATAAATCCAGAAAAATTTGAAGAGTTAATCATAAGACTGGACGGAAATAAGATCATTATTGATGCTTTATCTTGTTCAGTTCTTAACGAAAAAATTATTAAATCAAATTTTAAAATTATTGATGAAGTGGACCCATGCTATAAATTAAAATCTATTAAAAACCCCACTGAAATTAACAATACTATCAATGCTCATATTGAAGATGGTTTGGCTCTAACACGATTTATTTATTGGATAAAAAATGTTAATAAAAAAAAAATAACTGAAATTGAAGCAAAGAATAAATTACAAAAATTTAGAAAATTAAGTAATAATTACTTATTTCCTAGTTTTGATACTATAGCTGGCTCTGGATCTAATGGGGCTATAGTTCATTATAGAGTAACCAAACAATCAAATAAAACTATTAATAAAAGTGACCTATTCTTATGTGATTCTGGTGGTCAATATAATTTTGGAACAACGGATGTAACAAGAACCCTCTGTTTTTCACAACAAAAAAAATCTATCAAGAGTGAGTTTACCAAGGTACTGAAAGGACATATTGCTGTCTATCAAACAAATTTAAAAAAAGATAACACTGGAAAAAAAATTGACCCTAGAGCTAGAGAATTTCTTAAGAAAGATGGTCTAGATTATGCACATGGAACTGGTCATGGAGTTGGTTTCTTTTTGAATGTCCATGAAGGACCACAATCAATTTCTAGATTTAATTCAGTTAAACTTGAACAAGGCATGATTTTAAGCAATGAACCAGGTTACTATAAAAAAGGCCAATATGGAATTAGGATAGAAAATCTTGTTTTTATAAAAAAAGATAAAAATATTTTACGTTTTGAAAATCTGACTCTTGCACCAATAGAAAAAGATCTAATAAATTATGATTTACTTAATAAAAGTGAAAAAGATTATTTATTTAGATATCATTTAAAAATTTATGAAACATATTCTAAGTTTTTAAATTTAAATGAAAGAAAATGGTTAGCTAGTCTTATTTAACATTTTGATCAGCTCTTTTTGATCTATTACTTTAATACCAAATTCTTTAGCACTGTTAATTTTTTTTGTGGTTGGTTTTTCACCTGCTATTAAATAATCAAGTTTTTTATTCACATTGCTAATTATTTTCCCTGAATTTTTTTCAATTAATGATTTTGCTTCTGCCCTGCTGATTCCATTTAGTTTACCTGTAAGCATAAAAGTCTTATTTTTTAATAATCCATCATTATTAATTAAAATTATATTTTTAATTGAAAGATCTTTATTTAATTTAGATAAAACATCTAAATTTTTTTTATTTAAAAAAAAATTTTTGATTGATTGAATTTGAGTTGGACCTATTCCATCAATATTTGATAAATTATTAATATTATTATTTTCAGTTAATTTTAAAAAATTTAATGCTGACTTTAAATGTTGTGCGATCAATTTTGCATTCTCTTGTCCTATATGTCGTATTCCAAGTGAATAAATAAATCTCTCAAGAGAAATTATTTTTTTTTTATCTATTGAAAATTTTAAATTTGTTACAGATAGATTTCCCCATCCATCTAATTTTTCTATTTTTTTATAATCTAGATTAAAAATATCATGTGGCAACTTAATTAGTCCTAAATTCCAAAAATTTTCAATAATTTTTTTTCCTAACCCATCTATGTTGAAGGCTTCTTTTGAAACAAAATGTTTTATTTTTTCAATTGCAATTTTTTCACACTCATATCCATCACTTATGCATCTTCTGACAGCATCTTGTTTTTTTGTTATTTCATTGTAATCTTTTACTGTTTTACTGTTACAAGAAGGACAATTTAATGGAAAAACAAATTTTGTAGAATTTTTATCTCTTTTTTTTAAATCAACAGAAATTACATGTGGAATTACATCTCCCGCTCTTTCAACCGTAACTGTATCACCTACTCTAATATCCTTGCGAATTATTTCATCTTCATTATGTAATGTTGCATTAGAGACTATTACTCCACCAATATTTACTGGTTTTATTTTGGCAACTGGTGTAAGCGCTCCAGTTCTGCCTATTTGAATTTCAATATTTAATATTTCAGAGATTGAACTATTTGCAGAAAATTTATGTGCTATAGCCCATCTAGGTGCATTAGCAGCAAAACCTAATCGTTTTTGCAAGATAAAACTATTTATCTTATAAACAATGCCATCAATATCAAAAGGGATCTGCTTTCTTTTTTCCTCTAGTTTTTTATAATTTAAAATTAAATTTTTTATACCTGTTATCTTTTTATTAAATGAGTTTGTTTTGAATCCCCAAATCTTAAGATTCTTTAAAAAATCTGTTTGATTTTCTATCTCCATTTTTTTTACAAAACCATGTGTGTATGCAATAAACTTAAGTGGTATTTTTGCTGTAATATTTGGATCTTTCTGTCTTAATGATCCTGAAGCTGCATTTCTAGGATTGGCAAATTTTTCATTGATTGTTTTAAAATCATTATTTTCTATAAATACCTCACCTCTAATATCAATTTCTTTGGGAAAGTTTTTGTTATTTATTTCTAATGGTATATCGCTGATAGTTTTTAAATTTCTTGTAATATCTTCTCCTTCCGTTCCATCTCCCCTAGAAAGACCCTGCATAAATTTTCCATTTACATAAATTAGAGAGGCTGAGATTCCATCTATTTTTGGCTCTGCGCTATATTCAATTTCATTTATACCTTTTAAACTTAAAAAATTAATAATTTTTTTTTCAAAATTTTTTAAATCATCTTCACTAAAGGCATTTCCAAGAGAAAGCATGGAAACTTTATGTTTTACTTTTTTAAAATTTTTAGATGGTTCAAAGCCTACAGAATTTTTAGGTGAGTGTTCACTTTTTAAAAATTTATTTTTATTCTCTAGATCAAGTATATTTTTCTTTAGTAGGTCAAATTCTTGATCTGAAACAGCAGGATTATTCTTGTCATAATAAAATTTATTATATTTTTTTAATAATTCAATCTTATCTTTGTAATCTTTGCTAATTATTTCTTTATCCATTTCATTAAAAAAGTTTTTTAAATTTTTCCTTTAGACTTTTTTTTTCTTTTTTAATTTTTTTAACACTATATTTTGTGTTAAATATTTTATAAGATTTTTTATACCACTCACTTGAAAGATAATTATACCCTAGAAGAGATGCGTATTTTTTAGCTTCACTCTCAAGTCCAATTTTATAGTGAATCTCAACCAGTCTATGTATAGCTTCTTTAGAATAAATTGTTGTGTCATAATTATCCACTATATTTTTAAATCTATTAATTGCAGCTACCCATTTTTCTTTTTTTATATAATATCTACCTAAATACATTTCTTTTGATGCTAAAATATCATTAATTAGATCTATCTTAAATGCTGAGTCTAGTGCAAAATCTGTGTTGGGATAGTTATCAATTACATAATTAAATTTTTCTTTAGCTACTATAAGGGGCTTTAAATCTTTTTTTTCATTTTCAATATTTTCGTAATAACATAAGCCAATTAAATAGTGCACATAGTCTAATCTGTTATCTTTAGGATATGTTTCCAAAAATCTTTCTAGATTAAATATCGCTTCAGAATAATAATTTTGAAGATAGTAAGCGTAAGCAGCCATTAAAGCAGATTTTGATGCCCACTTTGATTGTGGATACAATAATTCTGCTTCTAAAAATTTCTTTCCAGCAAAATATGAATCACCTTCCTCCAGGGCTATGACGCCATCCTTATAGGCTTGAATCATTTCATCTTCTTGATTTATTTCTTTAATTAATGATATTTCTTTACTTTCTTTAGAGCATGAATTTAGTACGATTATTGAAAGTAGTAATATTAATTTAAATAGATAATTCATTTATTTTTACTAGTGATATTTATATAATAAAAAAAATTATGCGATAGATTTTAAATAGTTTTTATTAATATAACTATGTGGCAAGGTTTTTTCTTTAATTTCTATAATAGAAAAATTTTCATCATTTTGAAAAACTTTTCTTAATAGCTGATTTGTAAGTTTGTGACCTCCTTGAGAACAAATTATTTTTCCAATTATTTTATAACCAGTTAAATACAAGTCTCCCATACAATCTAAAATCTTATGATTTACAAATTCTTTTTCATTTCTAAGGCCATTTTCATTAAGAATTTTATTATTTTTAACAACAATTGCGTTATCAAGGTTTCCACCTTGGGCTAATCCCATTTTTTTTAATTTTTCTACATCCTCAAAAAGACAAAATGTTCTAGAATTATAAACATCAGTTAAATCAGTTTCGTATACCTTTATAAGATTTCTCTGAGTGCCTATTAATTCATTTTCATACTTTAGTTCAAAATCTATATCTAGGCTTATTTTGCTTGGTTCTATAGATATTGTTTTATTTCCATCTTTAAGTTCTATTTTTCTTTCAATTTTAATTATCTTTATTGGAGAGTCACTAGTTTTAATTCCAGCTTTAGATATTGCTTCAACAAATAATTTTGCAGATCCATCTAAAATTGGTACTTCTTGATTGTCAATTTCAATCAATGCATTATCAACTCCCAAGCCATATAAAGCTCCCATTAAGTGTTCTACTGTTGATACACTTGCGCCACTTTCATTTGTTATAGTGGTACAAAATATTGCACTACTAACATTAAAAATGTTAGGTATTATTATATTGTTTCTTTTTAGATCAATTCTTTTAAAAATTATTCCAGAATTTGGTTCTGCTGGTTTAATAGTCATGTTTGCTAATAGCCCACTATGAAGGCCAATACCTTCAAAAGTGATATTTTTGTTTAAAGTTTTTTGATTTAATACAGACATTAGAAAACTTATAAATAATTGAATTAAATTAATAAAAACAAGAAATGTTACGGGAAAATACTATCTTAATTAAAAAAATGAAAAAGTTTTTCAAAAAAACCATGTTTTATTTGTTTTTTTGGCATCATTACAACCTCTTGTTTATTCGGCATAGATCCGAAATTAAACCCTGACTGACAAATATCTTCTAAAGTTTCTTCTAAAAAATCTACATCATTTAAAAAAGAGATTTTATCTTTATGCTGATTATCAAGTATTTTTGAGCCCTCGCCCATTAAAACCATTTTAAATTGGCCTAACGTAGAAGAGCTGTTTTTTAAGCATTTAATAGATAATTCTAATATTTCTTCTGTTCTTGCAAAAATTATCTTTTGTAATTTATCAGTTGGAATATCTTCATCATTTTCAAGTTTTTGATTTTGAGCAAAATTAATTTTAATCTGCTCTGATCTATCTAAGTCTATTTCTAAAACTTTAGAAATATCTTTAGTAATATGATTCCCACCAATTGGCAAAATATTTAAAGAAATAATTTTTTTATCAATATAAGAAATTACTGATGTTTTGTTAAATCCTACATCAATGAATGAAACGTGTCCTGTTAAATTTAGACTATTCTTATAACTTAAGGACCTCGCATAGCTTGAACAAATAATTTGATCAATTAAAATATTGGATTTAGAAAAAATATTTTTAAAATTTTGCACTAAATTATTTGGTAAACAAATAAACAAAATATCTAAAGATATAAAATTACAATTAATTTCATCAGGTAGATAAGAATAATTAGTGCCATCAATATTATAATTATTGATGATAATATGGATAATATTATATTTTACATAATGTTTTCGAATTTTTTGTTTTGCTTCCTGTATCAGGAATTGAATATTGTCTTTTTGTAATTTCAATCCATCAAGTTTTTTGAATACTGAAATTCCAATAGAAAGAGTTTTTGAACTATCTACCATTAAATTTATATTATCGATATATTCATTTGTGTCTTTTTCGAGGGAAGTGATTATCTTTAAAATTTCAGATTCTAAAAGAGAGTGATCTGTAAAAGATTTACTTTCAATATAAAAAACCTCATTTTTATTATTTTTATTATAGGCACCAGCTCTAATCTTTGAAAATCCACAATCAAAAAAAATTTGAAAATTTTTGTTATTCATTATTTTGTTATTAAATGATTTTTCATTCTTAAATCAATATATTTTTTATTTTTGAAATCATTTCCTTTTATTATCTCGTAGGCTAGATTAAGTGATTCCAAAAAATTATCTTGAGGTAGCTTAATCAAAATGTTGTCATTAGTCAAAATATCCCATCTGTTTGAAGGAAAAAAATAGAATGTTTTAAAATCCAAAAAAATAAATTTAGATTGCTCAACTTTTTTTTTGAAAATCAAAAAGTCACTAGAGCTAAATTCTCCAAATATAAAAGGTAATTTTTCTTTGCTTTTTTTATTATCAATAAGTTTACCATTAGCTCCAACTAACAATTGTTCCTTTTTATAAATTCTTGCTATAAACTTAGTAGGCTTGATTTTTACATTAATTGTTGAGGGGTAAATTTTTTTAATAGTATATTCTTGAATTATATTATGTTTACTTATTACTTTTGTAATTTCTTCTTTATTAAGAACTAATATGTTATTATAAAATATACTATTTAATTCTTTCAAAATATTTAAATTTTCAGCTTTTGAAAGTCCTTCAACATTAATTTTATCAATCGTAGAGGAGTGATTTTTTTGATTTTGTATAAATTTTCCTGTTGTTGTACTTAATATAAGTAGAAAAATTAAATATATTGCTATCTTATTTCTTTTACCGATTGATTGAAGCATCTTTTAAAATCCATTCAATTAAATTTATAAAACTTATGCCTACATGGTTGGCGATTTCAGGTACTAATGAAAGCTTTGTCATTCCAGGTTGAGTATTAATTTCTAATAAATAAAATTTTCCATTATAAAACTTAAAATCAGACCTTGAAACTCCTCGACATCCAATAATTTTATGAGCTTGATATGTAATATCTGTAATTTTTTTTAAATCTTTTTTGTTTAAATCAACTGGAATTATGTGTTTTGTCTTAGCTTTTGAATTATATTTAGCTTCATAATCATAAAATTTTCTTTTTGGTTTTAGCTCAATTGCACCAAGTATTTTATTGCCCATTATAGCCACTTGTATTTCTCTACCTGGTATAAATTCTTCAATCAGAATTTGGTTGTATGCTTTTATAGCATTTAAATTTTTTAATATATTTTTTTTATCACAAATGTAGACATCTACACTTGATCCCTCATTTACAGGTTTAATAACAACTGGAAACTTTAATTTTTTTTCAATAGTTCTAATAATTCCTGCTTCGTTTTTTTTATAAATAAACTTAATATATTTTGGAGTTAATATTCTATTTTTTATAAAAATTTTTTTTGAAATCTCCTTATCCATTGCTATAGATGATGCAACCACTCCTGAGTGCGTATATGGAATTTTTTGTGTTTCTAAAATTGTTTGAATGTAGCCATCTTCGCCAAACTGCCCATGTAGTGCGTTAAAGATTATGTCTGGTTTAAATAATTTTATATTTTTTAATAAATTATGATCTGGCTCAGAAATTATAACCTTATATTTATTTTTTTTAAGTTCTTTTGCTACTTGCCTTCCAGTATCTAAACTTATTAAACGCTCTTTAGATATTCCACCACAAAGTACTAAAATTTTTTTATTCATTTCTATTCCAGTATCTTAATTTCTTTTTCTAAAATAATACCAGTTTTTTTTTTGACTTCTTCTTGAACAAAATTTATTAATTTATTCATGTCATCAAATGTAGCATGATTTTTGTTTACAAAGAAATTACAATGCTTATCTGAAATACACGCATCTCCAAAACTTATATCTAGTGGCACTGACTCTTTTATTAACTGCCAAACTTTCTTTTCAGATTGATTAATTGGATTTTTAAAAGTACTGCCACTAGTTTTAATTTTTGTTGGTTGGGTATTATCTTTTCTTTTTTTTAAATCAAAAACCTCTTTTTGAATAGCATTCTTAACTTTTTTTTTACCTTTAAATGATGCACTTAAAAATATTAAATCTTCTTGCAAATTGTTATTCCTATATTTAAAAATAACTTTGTTTGCTGGTATTGTTATTACCCTTCCTTCTTTATCAATTGCTTGTATTGAAATTAGTATATCTTTAAATTCTTTATTAAAGCATCCTGCATTCATCTTTAAACCACCTCCAACAGTTCCAGGTATACATGCTAAAAATTCGAATCCACCTACTTCGTTTGCTTGAGCAAAGTCTGATAGTTTTTTATCAAGACAGGCGCTACCCGCAACTATTATACCATTTGGTAATATTGAAATATTAGAAAAATTTTTTCCCAATTTAATAACAACTCCATCAAATGTATTATCACTTATAAGTGTATTTGATCCTGCCCCCAAAATATGAATTTTTTCTTTATTTCCAAACTTTTTTAAAAATACTATCAAATCTGTTAAATTATCTGGTCTAAAATAAATTTTAGTCTTACCACCAATATTAAACCAATTACTCTTTTTTAAATCATAATCAAAATAAATTTTACTGCTCACTTCATTTGAAAATTTTTTAAATTCTTCTAATTGCATCATATTAAATGAGGTAATTCTTTCATCCATGCTGAGATGGTGCCTGCACCCATTCCAACAACTATTTTTTTACCATAGATAGTACTTTTTATTAATTTTGCTAATTCATATTTATCATTAATCATAAATAGTTTTACCTTTGAATTTTTAATAATATCTTTTGCGAAATTATTATAATTAAATCCCAACTTTAGTTTTTCTCCCGCAGTGTAGATGGGGCATAAAATTACTGTATCCGCTTTATTAAAAGATAAACTAAATTCTTTTTTAAGATCTTTTAATCTAGATATTCTATGTGGTTGGAATACACATACAACCTCTTCTTTTTTGTAAGCAGCTCTAATTCCATTTAAAACTTCTTTAATTTCTGTGGGATGGTGTGCATAATCATCATAAAAACTAGTTTCTTTGTGTGTGAAAATTTTATTAAACCTTCTTTGAACCCCCTTAAATTCATTTAGTCCACTTTTAATAACATTTGGAGAAATTCCAATTGTTAATGCTACCGCAACAGCAGCTGTCGAGTTTAGAATATTATGGACTCCAAGAAGAGGTATCTTAATTTTATTTATAACTATATTTTTTTTTCCTGGTAAATTAATTGCTAAATTATACTCTGAAAACTCTCTTAATTGTCTAATATTTTTAATACAAAATTGAGATTTTGGATTAACTCCATATGTATAATAATTCTTTATCTTTATTTTTTTTAATAAATTTCTGTTATTTTCATCATCAATACAAATAAATGATTTTCCAAAAGATGGAACTTTATTAACAAACTTTATAAATAAATTTTTAAGATCATTCATTGAATTATAATAGTCCATGTGCTCTCGATCAATATTTGTTACAATAGAATAGGTTGGTGGCACGTGTATAAAGCTGCCATCAGATTCATCAGCTTCCAGTATACACCAGTCACTTTTTCCAAGTTTTGCTGAACTTTTGATTGCGTTTAGAACTCCTCCATTTATGATGGTAGGGTCTAATTTTGTTTTTGAAAATATTGCCGCTAATAAAGATGTTGTAGTAGTTTTACCATGTGATCCAGTTACAACAATATTTTTCGTCAAAGAAACTATATTAGCTAACATTTCCCCACGTTTGTAAATTGGTAGTTGTTTTTTTATGGACTCTATTAACTCGGGGTTATTTTTTTTAATTGCAGATGAGATGACCACAATAGTGGCTTTCATTATATTTTTTTTGCTATGTTTGATATTAACTTTAATTTTATCTTTCTTTAATCTTTCAATGTTTTTATTTATAACTAAATCACTACCTTGAACATTAAAGCCCATTCTTTTCATTATAAGCGCAAGACCACTCATACCAATGCCACCTATACCAACAAAGTGTATAATTTCAGTTTTTGCTAATTCAATTTTCATTAATAACAGATATGATTTTCTGATTTATATTATTCCATGTATTATGATAGCTAAAATTTTTCATGCATTTTTTTTTATCTAAATACTCATTTTTACTATCAATAATATTAATTAATTCATTGATTATTGTGTTTTCATTAATTTCATTTTGGTTTAAAATCCAATTACAGCCAATTTGATTATAAAAAAATGCATTTTCAAATTGATGGTTATCCTTTGCTGACGGCAGTGGTATTGCAATATAAGGTAAATTTAGAAAAGTAAGTTCTGCTAATGTTGAGGCACCTGCTCTTGTAAGGCACAAATTAGATTTATTCATAAAAGTTGAAATATCCTCTTTATAATCAAATAACTCATGATCAATATTATTATCTTGATAAATTTTTTTTAAATTATTGAAGTGATTCAAATTAGTTTGATGATAAATCTTTAATTTATATTTTATAGATAATTCAATTACTGCAGTTTTTATCAAAGTATCAAAAATTTTTGCTCCTTGACTTCCCCCTATTATGAGCAAATTAATATCTTTATAAATATTCTTAGCTTTTTCAACTTCATAAAATTTTTTTCTTAATAGGGGTGGAATTACACTAATTCTACTCTTTAAGTTTTCAGGAAAATTTTTAATCTTATTAGAATAACAAAAGATTTTATTACAATAATTAATAAAAAATTTGTTTGATCTCCCCAAAACCATATTTGGTTCAAATAAAAATAATTTAATATTCAGAATTTTAGATGCCACACATAATGGTAGAGACATATATCCACCTGTTGAAAACAATATATCTATTTTCTTTTTTTTTAAAAAAATAATAGACTTAATTATTAAATGAATTAGCAAAAAAAATTGAAATGGTAAAAAAAAAATATTTCTTGATATCGGTCTTACATTAAAAATTTTAAGATCATACTTATCTTT
>Ga0209709_10003826_pt1 | contig 12325 bp, 9 predicted proteins | sample ArcticOcean_MG_C_2_FD_187435 | JGI IMG/M metagenome (GOLD analysis project Ga0209709, IMG submission 187435) | Marine microbial communities from western Arctic Ocean - ArcticOcean_MG_CB4_136 (SPAdes) (version 2) | ecosystem: Environmental > Aquatic > Marine > Oceanic | place: Arctic Ocean... | reverse complement strand
ATGGGTAAGAAAGAATTGGGTAAATGGAAAGAAGCCAATCAAAGAGTTAAAGATAGATATCAAGAGAAAGATGATAAAGAACAAGCAAAATTAGACAAAAGAAAAGATTTGATAGCACGTAGAACAAAAATTATGCGTGATAAACAAAGAGGGCAAAGACTTGATGAATCAAGTGGAGAGTATGCTGGACGGTCTAACAGACCTGTTGAATATACTAATCCTGAAACAGGTGAAAAACAAGTAGGTACAGACAATATAGAAGATTTAAAACGTGTTCCATTAGAAATTGGTAGAGATAAAGGCACAGGAAGATATGAATCTCAAAAAGCAACCACTGATTTTGTAGAGGCGTCTGATTATGCTAGACGATTAAAGGTAGATTGGCCTAAATGGGAAAGAAGTAGTGCATATAGAAGTAAACTATCTACCCAACTACAAGATAGATTCAACGTAGATGGTAACTTATTTGAAAAATATAAAGATAGATTAAACCCTTCAGTAAGAGAAGAGTATACAGATAAATTTGGTAACAAACGAACAAGAATGAGACCAAAAGTTACTGCATCTAAAGTTACACCTAGGAGCGCAACTGGGGAGGAAAATGTAAGGAGATATTCGGTAAGTAAGCAAGATAGAAGAGATGACCCTGCTCTATGGGAAAGTTGGGATGGTGGCTTAGTTGATTAGTCGTAAGAGATGTGTATTCTGTAACTTAGAAAACAGAGAAGACTTAGAAATTAATTTAGAAAACTTAGACATTACTGCGGATGAATTAGATATTCAAATGAATTGGTCTAGTGGTACAAGTTCTAGACATCAAAGAAACCATATGGGTAATTATACTAATTCATCTAATCCAAGATGTAAATTATGTGTAAATCCTATACGTGTCGAATTGGAAACTCAATTACATGAAGGTACTATGACACCAGCAGGTGCGGCTAGTATTGTCGAATGTTCTGAAGACCAAGTGTATAGACATATGAAAAACCATCTTAAGCCTTTAGTTCAACAATCTGCTGCTAATCTTATTGCATTAAAAGAAGTAGATGAGATAGACACTCTTAGCAATAATATTTCTAGATTAGAAAGTCGCATTGATATTCTCTTTAATGAAGAAGGAACAGACCCTAAGTATATTGACTCGCTAACTAAACTTGCTAAAGAGATTCGTGAGAGTCTAAAGTATCTTATGGAGTTTAAGGGTAAGTTAGTTCACAAGAGACAAGACACAATTATAGTTCATCAAATGCAAATTGTAAAGGAGGTTCTTGCACAGAACCATCCTGAAGTTTGGTTAGATGTTCGAAATAAAATGCAGGAGAAGTTACAATGAGTTGGGAATCTGTATTAAAGAATGAACCACATATAGATTGGTTTAATCATATAGAGAAAAATGTTTTTTCTAGATTTGCAGATAAGGTTGCTCCACAAAGAGTAGAGAATAGAAAACAAGATGCAAGAAATGATGCTATAATGGCAGTTGGCAGACAGAGACAACAAGCACGACCCGAAATGATTAAACAGTTATTTAACGAATGGATAAATAGTAATCCTACAAGTTGGCCTGATGGAGAAGAGTTAATTTCAGCAGAAGACGCGATGCGTCAACATGGAAATCAAATGATAAGAGATAATAAGATGGAGGGAACTATAGATAATACACCTAATACAGTAGTAAAACCGGAAAATAATGAAACTGAAATGCAAACTTGGAATATGAAGGGTGGACATAAAGAAGTGTTTCAGGCATTAGTGCGTAAGTTCCCTGAACCAAAACCGGATTGGTTAATTCAAGCAGAAGCACAATATAATAGGTGAATAAAATGAGTTGGACATCTGTATTAAAGAACGAAGATGAGAAAACTACTCAATCTAAGTTACCAAAAGAATTAATCCCTGATGGTGCAACTGTGGCTACACGACCCGTAGAAGAATGGTTCAAAGGAAAACCAAAGAAAACTAAACCTGTTGATAATACTAAAGGAACTACTCAAACTGCATTAGATGATTTTGAAAAAGAAGATAAAAAACCTCCTCCTAAGTATTGGAGTCAACAAGTTGAAAGGGTTGTATTAGCAGAAGATGAAGATGGTGCTGAGAAAATAATAGAAGGACTAAATAATAATACTCCTGATGCAAAGGGGTATGCATATGACAGAGTTCAAATTTTAAGAGCAGCAAATCGTTTTATGAAAGGGGCTGATGATGGAGAAAAAAGAATTATTGAAATGTTGTTAGAAGGTTTAGGAGGAACACCTACTGACTCACAACCTAAGGATGAAAAGGCATATTTTTCTAAGTATGTACAAATGATATTAGATGGCAATCAAGATAAAGCATTGGAATTTTTTAATAGTAAACCTAAAGAAATATATAGACTTAAAGTATGGGATGAGAAAAATCAAAATAAATTATCTGAATATCTAAAAGATAAACCTGACCTAGCAGGGCAATTGAAGTTTAAAGTTAAAAGGTCTGATGAAATAGAAAAATTAAAAATAAAAGAAGAAAATTTAACTCCTGAAAAGTTATTAGAATATATGTATATGGTCTACAAAATGTCAGGAGACATTAAACCTTATTTACCTTTCAAAGTAGATGGAGTACCTACTCCTGACGCTCAAGCATTATTTGGTTCAAAAAAGGGTGGTAAAAGAATGAATCCTTCATTAGAATGGATTATAAAGAACCCTAATTTTAATCCTACTAATTTTCCTATAGAAGGAACAACAAAAACTAGTACACAACAAGAAGCAGTTTATCAAATGTTAAGAGATAATATTTATGTTAGTGGTGATGAAGAAGTTGAAGAAGATATAGGTCAGTCTTATGCTGAAATACTACAAAATTTATGGAATCAATCAGAAGATAGTGTTCCAAATTTTAGAAAATTAAGAAACGACCATCCAAAAAGTGTATTTCTAAATGCGGAATTCTCACAAAGAATTAAAGGAACAGAAAAAGTAAATAACAGTTTACCTATGAAAGAGTATGAATTAATAATGTCTGTCGGTAAAGGAGAATTAGATGACTTAGATGAGTCTATGCAAGACAGTAAACTTGAACCTTTGAAAAAATACTTTGGTATGGATATTGATATATACGAAGTAGCAGGTTATTATGAAGAACATAAAAAAGCATTAGAAAATATGACTAATAATAGAGTTGGTGGTATGAGGGCAACTAGTCGTGAAGATATTAAAAGTTTAATTTTACTACTTGGTACTGAAAATAGACGAAAAAACATTTCATCTGATATAGTAGATACTAATGAAGATTCATTAGATATATATTTACAAAGAATAAAAGATTACAAAGGAGGTATAGCAAATTCGTATAACGTATCTGATGTTAAAACTACTCAATCAGCAACATTACCAAATGTAATACTTACTTTAGATGATATAGAAACTATGTTCGGTCCTAGTAAAGGTGATTACATACAACGTTTAGTAAAAAACTATGGTAAAAATCCTTCTGAACAAAATGAAGATATGCTAAGAAATAAGATATCTCAAAAAACTTATACTGAAATTAGAGAGTTGTTTTTAGATACTTTAAGGAAAACTATTGTAGACTACATGGGGGCTGGCGACAAAAGTATTCTGCATGGGCGTAATAGAATACAGCCTCATCAATGGGTAATAGACAATATAGGCGTAGTTAAGGAAAGGGTACAATAATGGCAATAGATTTACAAAATATAAATAAACTTGAAATGTTTACTCTGTTGTTAGAAGGTGGTTTAACTGACATAGTATCACATCTTGAAAAAAATAATATAGAACAACCAAGACAGGCTGCAAACGAGATACGCACACTCTTCAAAAAAGAATTTCTCTTTACGTATCTAAAAACAAAAGCAGCCACTTCTGAAGATGATAATGTAGTTCTATGGAATACTGGTAAGGGTTATGTTTTTCAACCACATTTTAAATTATCAGCAATTGAAGATTCTAATGAAGTCTCTGAAACAGAAGTTAAAACATTAGCAAGACAAAAATTAAATGATTTTGTTAGGAATGAGTATCCTAGTTTTAAATCTATAAAACCTGATACACTAAAAGATAAAATGATAAGATATGTTATTTCACAAACAGTAGACAAAACTCTTGGTGTTGGTAGAACATCTGATTTAGATACTAATGATAGTAAAGGAGACACAGAAGGAATTAATAAAGTTCTTAGAAACTTTACTATGAAAGGAAAGGGTACAAGATATACTGTCGAGAATGCTGAACATACTACTAATAAAGAAATTTCTTGGGCATCTTCTAATTTGAATGATAGAACTTTAGAAGAGTGGAAAAGAACTTTAGAGGCTGCACCTACACAAAATCTTAGACAAATTGTTTCTCCTTTTCTTAATCTAATAGAAGCAAGATTATCTACAGATAAAAGTATTAGAATCAAAGGAGTGAAGTTAGATGCAGATAAGTTACTTGGTAAATTAGATTTGAAATTTCTATCAAGAAGAGAAGATATTTATTCTTATTGGGAAGAAATAGATGGAAAATATGAAGATGTTAGGACAACAGTAAAAGAATTTGCTACTGGATTAAAAAACATGGAAACTTCAAATGAAAATTTACAAGAAGTTATGCAAGAGTTTATGGATATAGCAGATGTTATTGAATCAGAAGAAGACAGTTACAAATACATTTTACCATATCAAGGAAAAACAATGAAGGATTGGGCTAGAGGAAAGGATAAGGTCACAATATTATTTGAAACTTTTATGGATACTAAAGAGGGTACACAAAATTCAGAAGCAGACTTTCAAAGTAATAAGAAAAAACTTATCGAGGAAATGGCAATAGACCCGTCTAAACTAAATAATAAAGATTTAGGAATTAGTAGAGGAAAAGCACCTGACTCATACTCATACTTATCTGAAGATGGAGATAAGGTTGAGAGTACGTCAATAGATGCTATTACTCCACAAAAAGCAGATGAAGAAACAAGACAGGCATCTAGATTAAAGAAAAAATTAGGAGATTTAACTAGTATTGAAGTAGACCCATTATACTATTATGTATATGCTTCTGAGAATAAGAAAAGAAATAATTTTTCAGCATGGTCTGAATGGCCTGTTTTTAGTAGGGAAATTAATAGAATTAAAAAACAAATGAAAATGTTAGGTGACAGGTCTGTAACTATTATAGATGATGATATTGAAGATTATGTAGATTTGTTAGCAAAACAAGCAGTTGTTGCTACTCAAGAAAAGTACTATCTTCCTGTTACTGAAGAATTGATTAATGAAACATATAACGTACTGTATCCATTTTCAGAGTTAAAAAATAATAATTTTAAAGTAGATGAAAAACAAAATCTAAAAAATATTGGTGAATTTTTAGATGTTGTTAGTATGTTTATTTCTAGTTCATCTGATTTTGATAAATTATCTTCTCCTACTACGGTAGATGAGAGAGGGCCAGTAGAACAAAAGAAACCCACTACGAGTTCTGCAACTATTGGGAGAAAAGATAAAACTAGTATGAAGACTTTCCTAGCAGATATTGCAGAAGTAGAAGAGGAATTTGGTAATATGTTAGATGCTATTATAGCATACTATGTAGTTCCTGTATCATCTAGATATAGGCCGTTTGATGGCGAGATTAAGTTTGGTGATAATTCTTCTAGATTATTTAAAATATTAACACAAGGTAAAAGTGATACTAATTCTTTCTTTATGTTATTAGCAATGGAACAGGAATATGGTGCTACTTTAATAGATGATGAAGAATTAGAAAGTTTAGTTAATGCGTTAGAATTTATTACAACTCCTTCCGATACAGACTTTGTTAAACTTAAAAATTATTTAGAAGGTTTACAAATGGTAGTAGTAGAAATATTAGGCGGTTTAGGAAAGTCATTCAAAGAAGATTCTAAAATAGAAATAGGAACATTTCTAAATGAAATTATTACAAAGAACAAATTAAATGATGTAAAAATATTTGGTAGGAATACAAGTAACTGGAAAGAAGATTATAATCCATCTGATATATATCCATTAGAAGCAATAGAATCTCATCTTAGTAAATATAGAAAAGACTATGCTAAGAATAAAGAATTAGAACCATTAATAGATAGATTTTTTGGAGCAATAGATGACATGGATATTGTTAAATCTGAAGATGAATTAAAGATATTAAATGCACATGATGATATTAGAAAAATGATGGAGAAACCAGTTTACTATAACACTTCTAAATTAAATAATTATAACCATGTAAATACTGCTATTCACATAGTAAAGAAACAGTACCAAGTAGATGTCTCTGTTACAGAAGTAGAACAGATAGTAAATGAAATAGATTCTATGAGTAATATTAGTCAACGACATGGTATTCCTATTGAAAGTGTATATTATCTGAAGGCTAATTTTAGGTGATATAATATGGGAAATTTTCAAGTACGAGGGCCATTTTCTGAAAGTGAAGTAGTTGATATATTTTCTAAAGAAGGTATACAATATGAAACTAGAAACGAAAGATATGAACTTCTTAATGGTACTATGTTTGAAACTGCTAATGGTGGTTATTGGATATCCTATAGTAAAGAAAAACCAATAGCAGTACAAGGTATTGGAACGTATAAAGGTGCATATTTATTACTAGGTTTAGTTAGTCATGCTAAAGATTATCAAGGTAAGTTAGATAGAGAAGATACTCAAGGTGCAGGAGCAGCAGTAAGTGAAAAAGTAATTAGTTTACATGGGGATAAACCTATAGTGGGTATGGCAAAACCTATTGGTAAAAGAAAAATTTTTGCACCTCTTGGCTTTAATGAAATGGAAATACAAAATGGTAAAGTTGTAGGACAAGAAGATGTTCCTAGTGATGTAATAGAATTAATAGAAACAATATATACTAAAGGGATAATACCTAATGAAGTACAACCTATTAGAAAATTATTTTTCAAACCTACTGTAAACTGGTTTTACTTAATGAAGAGGAAATAAGATGGAGATAGAAAATTTAGATTTTGTTTCTCAGATGGACATGGAACTTTCTAAAAATTCTTTTCCTTATTTTTTTAAAAATGTTCTAGGTATGATGTATCCTGAGTATATGCAAGAGTGGCTAGAACTTATGCAAAGTACAGATAGAACAGTTATTATTTGTAGTCGTGACCACGGTAAGTCAGTATTTATGCATTCATGGGTAGTTTGGAATTTAGTGTTTCAAGAACCACCATTTCAAATGCTTTATATTTCTTCTAATCAAAAACAGACTCTTGTTCACATGAGAGAAATTGATAGATATTTTAATTTACCGGCACTTAAACAATTTAAACCATCAAGAGGGTGGGCTATAGGTAATATACAATTAACAAATGGTAATGCTATTTTAGAAAGGTCTGTTGGTTCTCAGATTAGAGGACTTCACCCTCAAGAAATTATTATTGATGACCCTTTGAAAGAGTTTAGTTTATCTGCAATTCAAAGAGTAACTGATTGGTTTTTTGGTGACATGATACCAACGCTTCACCATACTTCTAATTTAAGAATGATTGGTACACCATTTACATATACAGATATATTTGCACAATTAGAAGAAAACAATGCGTATACTGTAAAAAAATATCCATGTCTTAATTCTTTAAATGAACCCTTATGGCCTGAACGTTGGGCATATGATGCTTTAATGCAAAGAAAAGCAGAGATAGGTTCTTTAAAATTTACAAGAGAATATTTATGTGTGCCTATATCTACTGGTACTGCACTGTTTAGTCCTGAATTTATAGAGAAATGTAAAAATAAAGAATATATTTTAAAATTAGGAAATCGTAGAGATAAAGGATACAAGTATTATGTAGGTGTTGACCCTGCTATTTCTACTGATGGAGATTACAATGTTATTACTGTATTAGAAGTAGATGAGCATCAAAATAAAACAGTTGTCCATGTAGATAGAGCAAAGAATGTGAAGTTTAGAGAGAACATAGATAAAATTAGAATTATTGGAAAGATATTTCAACCGGATAAAATATTTTATGAAACAAATACTTTTGCTAAGGCTTTTACTCAGGAATTAAGAAACGTATCTGATTTAAATGTCCATGACTTTAATACAACAAGAAGAAAGAAACAGGAAATTATTTTAAATTTACAAATGAATATTGAAAATGGAAAATTAAATTTCCCATATGGTGATTCTACTAGTAAAAGAATAACTAATATGATAGTAGAAGAATTATCTATGTTTAGTATCACTGATTCAGGTAGATTTGAGGGAGTTGGAGCACATGACGATTTAGTAATGAGTCTAGCATTAGCCAATGCTGCTAGTCAATCTGCTACTGAAACATTTATCTTACTAGACGACATGGATATATTCAATTCTACCCCAAAGCCTGTAAACATCATGCATAGTGGAGTGTCAGGGTTGAATCTTTAAGAGGTGTCTAAATGAGTGAAAAAGGAGATAAACTTAGACAGGCTGCTGGACTTGCTGACCAAGAATTAGAGTTAATAGAAAGACAAAAAGAAATTACAGAAGAAATGAAAAAAACTTGGTTAAAAGAACAAAGTATTTCTAGTCATTTTGAGATAGAAAAAAAATTTGCTGTAGAGTATCAATTATCATTATCTAAGGCTAGAAAAGCATTAAAAACTAATATTAAAAAATTAAAAGTAGAAGACAATGATGTACCTAGTTTAATTAAACAATTAAGAAAATACAGAAGAACCCTAAAGGGTGAAGAAAAAATTGCTATAACGGATTCAATTGATAATCTCATTAAAGCATATGGAGAACATCTAGATGAGACTATAGAAAACGCTTATTGGATAAGTAAATACAAACCATTAATTAAAGAGATGACTTGTAATGAAGATACTCTAATTAAACTATCATATGTAACAGAAGAAACTGTTAGAAGAGATATGATAGATAGTCTATGTAAATATTGGGAAGCAAAACTAGACCGAAAAGATTTATCTTTTAATAAAGAATATGCAAGACTATCTAAAGAAATGGTTGCTAGTAAGAAGTCATTTAAAAAATCTTTAAAGAATTATATGCTGGGTGTAAGTTCAAAGGATGTTATTAAACAAGAAATATTGAAAGCAGTATGCGAAGAAAGTGGCATTTCTTCTAGACAAATACATGAAAGATTACCAACTAATTTATTTAAGAAAACTTCTCCATCTATTATTTCTAAGATGGCAAAGACACTGAATATTACTAATGTTAATGGTGCTTTTTATAAAATTCACGATGATATAAAAAAGGATATATATTCATATACCGCAGCATTTATTGATTCTGATGGTTACATTACTATGGATAAAAACTATAATCCTAGAGTTGGTTTAATCGCAACAGGAGAAAGAGGTAAGGCTTTCATGTTAGAAATGCATAAGTCTCTAGGTTGTGGTAGATTACATCTTGACCAAAAATCTCCACAGGCTACAAGGTCAGTACAAAGATTAAATTTTTATTCCGGTGATGATGTAGTTAACATATTATCTAAATGTAGGCCACACTTTAAAATGAAAAAGGCTAACGCAGATATATTGTTAGAACTAGTACGTATGAAGAAATCATACAAGAAACAAGATTGGTATACACAAAGAAAGGAAGAACTGTTTCAACTTATGAAATATGAAAACCATAAAGACCACGTTGGGTATGATTTTTCTCAATATGGTATAGACCCTACAACTGTGATTAAATTACATGGTAATAGTAAAATGGCTCTAATGGATAAATTAGACTTTGAAAACATAAAGAAGGAGGAATGAACATATGGCAGAACAACGTACCTTTAGTATTAGAAATTTATTTAGAAGGACTACACCTAAACCAGCAGATAGACAAGTATTTAATATGGGTATTCAAGAAAAGAATACATCACAATTATTAACATCTCCAATTATTTATCATCTTGCTAGTAACTCTACAGTTGTTAGGACTTGTACTACTCAATTAAAACAAGAAGTATTTAGAAGAGGATATACATGGGAAGAAAAATTTCTAAGAAAATGTACAGTATGTGGTAAAGAACATAAAACTCCTGTGAGTAAGTGTTCTAATTGTGAATCTGTAGAATTAATAAAAGCAGATGAAAATCAATTAAAATATGCTAAAGATTTGTTGGAAGGATATGTAAATAAATCAGAGCAAATGTTTATTGATGTTCTAAAGGAAATGGAAGATGACCTTAATATTATGGATGATGCATATCTTGTTATGGTCAAAGAATATTTTATGGATAATAATGGAGAAATACGAATGCATCGCATTAAACAAGTGTATCGTGGAGACCCAGTAACTATGCACATTTATTCTAATGAAATAGGAGAAAGAGGGGTAGATGGATATACTTGTTTGAAACATAGAGATATATTAGAAACTTCTGCTAGTGCTCACTGTGATATGTGCCAATCAGAATTACATCCTGTACATTATGTAAATAGGGTACATGGAGAAGAACAGTATTTTGTGAAGGGAGAAGTTTTACACTTTAGTAAATATTCTCCTTCTAGATTATATGGTATGTCTCCAATGCTTACTTTATGGAATCAAGTTACAACATTAACTGCTATGGAAAACTATGTAAATTCATCTTATACTAAGGCTAGAATGCCAAAAGGATTGTTAGCAGTTCAAACTAGAAATATGGATTCTATGAAATCTTTTTGGAGAAGTGTAAAAGAAAAAATGGAAACAGACCCACACTTTATTCCAGTTATGGGAATTGAATCTGAAAATGGTAAGGGTTCAGTTGAATGGATTAAATTTATGGATAGTCTAAAAGAAATGGATTATATTTCAGTTAAAGAAGATTTAAGAGATAGGATTTCAGCATTTTATGGTGTAAGTAAAATCTTTATGTCTGATAATTCAGCAAGTGGTGGGCTAAATAATGAAGGTATGCAAATACTCGTTACCAATCGTGCAGTTGAAATGGCTCAAACTGTTTGGAATAATTATGTATTTCCTTTTATTACTAAGGAGTTTGGTATTACTGATTGGGAATTAAAATTACCACCATCAGAAGAAGAGGATGAAATTGCTAAACTTAGAAAGAGAGAGATTGAAGTAAACGTAGCAGCATCAATTAAAAACTTAGGATTTGAAGTTAATATGGATGATGAAGGTAGGTTTACTTTTGTTAAACCACCGCCACCTCCTCAAGAACAAGAGTCTGTTGAAGAAGAAATGGTTGAAACAGACCCTTATGCAGGTACAAATATTGACCAATCACAAATGGGGCAAATGATGGAACAGGGCATGGGTGCACCTACTCCACAAGAAAACCCAAATCCCACAAAGAATAAGGCCCGTAACAGTGTCGGCCCTGATAAGCGGTTCAGTGGGCTGCCAGCAGAAGCAGGAAATAGGAACGTAGACAAAAGAACTGAATAGGTGAAAAAAATGATAAATAATGAATGGTTTAATACATTGAAAGACGAAGGAAATAGTTCCCCAAGAACAAGACTAGGAGGAAATCGCTCCCCAAGAACAAGACTCGGAGAGAATCGTGAAAGAACAAGACTCGGAGAGAATCGTGAAAGAACAAGACTCGGAGAGAATCGTGAAAGAACAAGACTCGGAGAGAATCGTGAAAGAACAAGACTCGGAGGGAATAGCCCAAAGTCAAACGAAAAAGTTGAAAAGGTACTTCCTGCATTTGCAGTAGGAGCAGCAAGAGCAGGTATGGCTGCTGCTAAAACTCCGGCGGGCCAAGCGGCTATAGGAGCAGCAGGTAATTTTGCTAAAGATAAATTACAAGAAAGAGTAGCACAACAAAAGAAAGACTTAGAAGAACAAAAGAGATTAATGACTGAACAAACAAGATTAACGGCTGAACAAGAGAATTTATCTAAAAAGTTAGTTGGTAGTCAAAAGAAATTAGATAAAAATAAAAATGGTAAATTAGATGAAGAAGATTTTAAACAATTAAGAGTTAAAAAAATGAGTGAAGACAAGGGTGTAAGAGAATTAGAAAGAGAATTAAAAGAAGCAAGAATACGAGAGAAAACTACAGCAGATAGTCGTATAGAAAAAAATAGAGATTTTACTGTTGGTGCTGGCGACCCTAATATGGGATTTAAACCGAGACCAAACAGTGATGGAATTCCAAACGTAATTCTATTACCAAAGAAAAATAAAAAACAAAGTGAAAACATTCCATTCTAAGGTGATAATATGAGTTTTATGGATATATTAAAGGCTAGAAATATTCAGCCTTTTTTATATGAAGAAGCAAAAAGAATCGGTGTAAATATAGATATGCTACATGAAGCATATGATGCTTCAGAAAAAGATTCTATAAAAGATGTCTTAGGTACTAATCCTTTCAAGTA
>Ga0209709_10003824_pt1 | contig 12327 bp, 2 predicted proteins | sample ArcticOcean_MG_C_2_FD_187435 | JGI IMG/M metagenome (GOLD analysis project Ga0209709, IMG submission 187435) | Marine microbial communities from western Arctic Ocean - ArcticOcean_MG_CB4_136 (SPAdes) (version 2) | ecosystem: Environmental > Aquatic > Marine > Oceanic | place: Arctic Ocean... | reverse complement strand
CTTGTCCGGTACGTTCGGAGGTTTCTTGGTTGTGTGTCCACCGCCGTCGTCGACGTCGTCGTCGTTACCGTCGCCGTCGTCGTCGTTACCGTCGCCGTCGTCGTCGCCGCCACCGCCACCGCCGCCACCGCCACCGCCGCCACCGCCACCGCCACCGCCGCCGCCACCACCTCCGCGTAGTTCACGATAACCGAGGATCGCCTGGGGACAACTAGTCTGCATATTGTTTCCTACCGACTCGTCTCCGTACCTGTAAGGATACAGATCGAAACCCACTCCTTTTTGTGCCGACATCCACTGAACTCTAAAGTCAGCACCGTTCGAACCACCCAAATACCCCTGCAAGTTTGCAATGTCGGAAAGCTCCGATATTCGTTGGGGCTCAAGAGCGTCGATTGCTGCGAATGACGGATATGTTTCTTTTTTGAGGACATCGTGGATGTATCTCGAAAAATAAATGACGCGGTCGCGCCTCTGCCTATCGGTTTCGGTCGTTGTTGGCTTTGTAAATTTGGAACGCTCTTGTTCTGTCCCCAACGGTGGAATATTGCCAACCATCCTGCCACTTACGAACGCGTTTCTTGCCAATATTACACAGTGCTTGCCTTTCAAGATTTGGTTACGGTGCTTAAGCCCGACGTCAAACGGAGTTCCCGGGGGGTGTGCAAGAGCAGGATTTAATTCCATAAGTGCATTAGAGATCTTCCTGTCGGCTTCGATAAGATTGCTCAGCATGGAAGACGTACTAGAGCAGTTCCCTTCGATGATCTCAGTGCGGTACGTGTCGATGATGCTATTTCTTACAGGACGTACGACAGTTTTAAACTTCATCACGGCGGTTGCAACGCATATGAAGATTATCATCTGGTCCCAAGTGCCAGCGAATATTTCAGCAATGCCTGCCACTTCCCCATGAAATTTCTCAAACGACGCGCATTGATCTCGCATTTCTTCAGTAATCGACGCGGTTCTTCTTTTCATCTGTTTAAGGACGACCTCAAAGTACGTTGATATGCCTGGGTCGAGGGCATTTAGCTTGACTTCAGCACTTGCAGAAGACAAAAATGCGTAAAAGTTCATGCCGCGTTCGCTGAACATGTCTTCTATCACTCTCGTTGTGATTTTGCCTTGTTTATCCATTGAAAGGGCGTCTTGAAATCTGCTAGCCATATTCTTTTGAGCGAGTTTGAATTGAGCTCGTGTCGTATATTTACCCACAACAGCTTCATTACCAGTCGTATTAAACAATGCCGATGTGAGCCGTCTTCTGAACTCCTCCATATGTACCGCTTCTTGCTTCTGTACACCGTCCACAAGTTGTTGTACGTCTTTGTTCAGCACGCTTGGGTTCTGATCTTGAAGCCAACTTTCTTTAATGATCTTGTAAACCGGCGAGGTACTAATCGCGTTCCCGCGATTATATTTGACCGCATTGTGTATGGCTCTATCAAAGAAACGGCCGAAAGCTAATTGGGCGTCATCCGAACTGGCTCCAACGTTTGCTAGAGTCATTCCAAGCCTTCCTATAGATGGTCCAATATCAGCCAATACAACTGCAAATGTCGTGCAAAATGCACTGTGTCGATGAATCCTCGCAGACGAGATCATTGAAATCAAGACAATATACTTTTTCGTGTTCTTCATAAAGCTGTTCTTAAAGTATTTCGCCAAAAAGAGAAAACCCCGAAACAATTCAAGCGGATTCATGGGATACTCCCCTGAAAGTCTCGTTCCTGGGATAAGTTTATCCCGAAGTATTGCTGAAAGAGGTTGTAGGCCTTGATTAACTTCAATTTTCTTAATATCTGCGGCAACCTCTGGATCGGCGTGTAATTGTCCAAGCGTAACATCGTAGATTTTATTCACACCCCATTGCCCAATATCAAGGATATCTCTTATTGACCCCCCAGCTGTGTCCATTGTATGTTTGCGATTTACATTGCTCTTGTGAAACGCTGCCGTTTTTGACTCTGGGCCATCGCTTGCAAGAACGTCGGTTAGTTTGACAGTGTGACCAACCTCCCTTTTGGAAACGTAAGACAGTATCTCTTCCTCATATTTGATCTGAGCTTCCACGATTAAGCGTTGCTCGGCGTCGCTGGTAAGTTCAGGAAACAGATTAGCACCGTGTGTAATTTTGTAAAACGAAACCAGCTCCCTTGAAGCACGAATCTCTTGTTCCTCTTCATACTGAAGGCCTGGGGTTGCCTCTAGTACATGGCCACTGTCTCCATCAATGTCTAAAACGGAAAACGGGTTTTCGGACAGTTTGTTCATGTACGTATCGGTGGTAGACGCACCTACGCCCACTTTACCGCTTTTGTCTGCATCAATGTCTGGAAAGGAAAGCGGGTTTTCGGACGGTTCGTTCAAGGACGCATAGGTGATAGCCGCATCTACGTCCATGACCCTGCTTTCTTCGTACTCATCTACCAAACAGACAGACGTACTTATTATTTACCGCGCGCGTGATACACCGGTGCTGTAAGGGCTAAACGCGCAATCCCTCGGCCAACATAAAACCCATCATAATATTAAAGATAAAGTAACTGGAATATCCTCCACCTTGGGTGTTGTTCTGTGGCATTGTGTCGGTTCCTGGCAAATAGATAGTTAATTGCGCCTCGTTTTCGGGCGTTTCGCCTCCTCCAGAGTTTTGCAATATGTTCCCAGTCATGTCTAGCTTGCCAGTGGTTAAAACAGTCCAGATCAGCCACACAGTATTCGCACCAAACAACCCAAGCATTGCTTCGTCCGTTTGTTGTCTCGCTACTTGCACGAGCCCGCCTGGCGTTGAAAGGTCCGCTGTCTGGAACGCATTATAGTTTCCTTGGAATGCATTGAGCCAAGTACCAATTATTGCTCGAAGAGGGTCCAATGAAAGTTCGTCTTGCACGATACCGTTTGGTAAAATAGCAAGGGCGTAAGCTTCGATGGAAGAGATGTTAGTTTGGTTTGATACGTTTCCAGCTCCAGTGGGAACAATAGATGCCAATGACATGGCGGACGAAATAACCTCAGCGGGCGCTTGCAGTGGATCGCCGCCCAGAAACATTGCACTGCTCGTCCATTTTATAAAGGGTAGGCCGAGATAAGGAAGCAGGATCTGCATGATTACCGTCCAAGTAAATATGTGTCCAAATTGTTCTCGGTAAGAATTCCTTTCATTGGCTTTTGGTAGAATTCCACGTGCGACCCTACTGCTGCCGTCTTGGGTTTCAAAAATCCATTCTGTTTCTTTAGAAGCCAAATTGAAGAGCTCCGACAGTGCATCTCCTATCTCGCCGTCTGTATAATCAGTGTCATCGATTTGGGCGATATTGACTTCAATGCGATCTACAGTATCATCGCCATAGTCAAACGCGCTCAGACCATTTATTGAGCGAGGTTTGAACCCTGCCTCTTGCAGGATGCCACAGAGAGTGCTTTTCAAGGTGCTCAGCTTGTCCACACCCAATTTGTATGAAAGACAGTGATCATTGACACTGTATTCAGTGGATACACCCGCTGTGACTGCACTGTCGATATGTTCGGTATTTATATCTCTGAAGACCTTTTCCAATTGGTTTAAGTCAACGTAGCGTCCTTGTCTAGAATATGCAGGCGACGAAAAGTATAGCGTTTGGAGAAGAACCACAAATACTGCAATATCTGGTACTCCAAGTGTAGAAAGCTGGTTATGTAGGGTTTTCTTGAGAGTGCCATCGAGAAGTGCGTTTTTAAGAGCGAATCCCGTCTGCACGACACTGTCCGTCAAAGCGCTGCTCGAGAAGTTTTGCATTACCCTGCGAGTTGGCACTTGGTAATAGAAAGGAAACAGGACAGAGTCGTTAGCTGCTGGTGCGATTGGCGTGGTGGTCACCCGATCCGGTAGACTTTGGTAAGTATCGATAGAAAAGATGTGTACGAGCTCGCCAAGCGTCATCCAGGCGTACCCTGCATCTGTGGATGCTTGGCATGCCGCCCCAAGCCTATCGGAAACAGTATTAATTGCTGAATCAATATCTGCTGGTTGTTGTATACAATTTCCAACGACCCCCGTCGAGTTTTTTACCAGCTTAATTTGAGGTGCCGAATCCTCGCCCATGAGCTGAATCAGTATGGCTTGTGCCAACAGAACCGATGAAGATAGGCGTCGACTACCAGATTCGTTTGCTGACGTGGTTTGGATGCGTACCTGCTGACACCATATGGTGCGTGCAAGTTTTGAATTCGAAAGAACACCTTCCAGCTGTTGAAGACGATTTTTCCACGATTTGAGTCTTGTAACTCCGTCGTCGTAACCTGTTTCGAATCTCCTTTGCATTCTTGAACCGTCTTGACGTTCTGACATTATTAAACTCTGGTTGTTTATCAGCTCGTTTACGAATGCTTGAACAATGTCACCCCGCAGCTCATCAGTATCTGACATTGAGTCAAAAAGCCCGTATAAATTTTGTCCGTCGACCAAAAACTTCTCCGGTAAAAGGCTGTCAGGCTGCGTGTTCATGTCGGCAAGCTGTTCGGCGGGGATGGTGGTGTTCCCGTCACCGTCGACATCCGCAGCGGCGGCAGGTGCGTCGGCGGCAGGTGCGTCGGCGGCAAACTGAAAGCCGCCAATATCTACTGTCGTTTGCAGCGTTGCAATAGCTCTTGCTCCAGGAGCAGCAACAGCAGCAAGAGCAAAAACTCCCGCTCCAGAATCAGCAGCAGGAGCAGCAGCAGGAGCTGCTCCAGAATCAGCAGCAGCAGCAACAGCAGGAGCTGCAGCAGGAACAGCACCAGCAGGAGTGTCGTCTGGTCCGTCCCGCTGGGTTCGAATGTCTGTTATGATACTCCACATAGCCGAGAAAACACCTCGAAGACATTCGAGTTGTGTAGATTTGTGTTCGTCTAAGAGTTGTCCAGCTAAAGTTGTAGTGTCCACAAGATGGTTTAATTCGGTAGGAGATACCACCCAGCCGACAGGAGCCTGAATCTCTATATGCAAAGGTTCGTTTTTGTATTCTGTACAAGCTCCAAAGGCACCCATTGTTGCCATTGCCGCTTGAACTATTCTTTCTGTGTTCCACGTGATCTCGGATACGATGTCAGGCTTTGTCACGGTATTATTTTGTTCGTACACTGTTTCCGGACGCGGGTCGTTGTACATGATGGTGTCGTAGTCGACCGTTTGCGACATAATGATACTGGTGGCGATGCCGCCGTCTGCACCCGCCGCGCCTGATTTCGCCATGTCAATTTCAAATGGCCTTGTTGTCGACACGCCTTGCTGAAGAAGTGTAGGCGATCGATCGCTGACAATTCCGATAAGAACAGAACCGTCTCTTTTCTCCGACGCAATCAATGCGATTGCGTTGGTAAGCGAATCGAGTCGTATGGGCGCCGTGTCGAACATGGAGGTTGTCGAAAGTGGTGGTATGAGCGGACTTCTGGTATTTTCGCCAGCAGCAAACGGAATTTTCACTGACATCGAGTGGTCTGGACCATGAAGCACGGACTGTTTTTCGAAGAGTTGTACAAGTTCATCCACTACAGAGATCGCCGCCGGTCTTGGTCCAAGTGTGGCAACGTCGTTGTTATTGGAAAGGAACCCGTCGAGCGAAACATTGTACATGGCATTTCTCGTTCTCATAACCTTGATAATATCAGCAGTCCCCATCGCGCTTGCACTGTAAACGACGCTGCGGCTGCGCCGAAGTGCGGTGAAATGTTCAACTAAGCTTTGGTCCAAGACGTCGGATAATGACAAGAATTCAGAGGAAAAGGTTGGTCTATTCATTACTACGGCAGTAGACAAAGATCTTGATATTGTATAATTGTTCGTTTCTATATTCTGCTCGTACGACGATGCAAATATACGTGCTGCATTAGCTGATGCATAAGTTTCGCTTTTGATGCTTGTAAGCTTATTTTGCGACGCCAATTCGACTGCACCTTCCCTCATCACAAACATCGCCATGGCCGGTATTCCAATCCCTCTCGTAAGAGTGGAAAGTGCGGCTTGAAATGCATTCATTCCATTTTGCACGTGAAGGTCCATACTGTAAGGGTTGTTAAGGGCGCTTCGGGAATGCACTGACTGCCTGTCGAACGAGGCCCTAGAAACGAATTCTCGGCAAGACAGCGAGAGTGGGAGCGGTTGAGTTTTTCTTGATCTTTCGACAATCGCCCTGGCCGTAGCATCGATGGTTCCTTTTTTTATAAGACGGTCTATCACTCGCTCGTCTTCCTCAAAAGAGCGCACGTCTGTTATCCGGATGAATCGTAGTCGTGCAAGCAACCTGAATAGATCAACCCCCCCTGGAACGGCAACGAAACTAAGGTCGGTGTCAAACGGCGCCTTCGACCTGGACGAGTCGCCGTATATTTTCCTAGATGTGACGAGGCATTCAAATAGCTTTTTCACGTTAGCAAGTCGTCGACCAGCCATTTCCAAGACGCTCATGTGCACGGCTGTCGACCCAGGCAACCCAACTCGAACTTTCTGTACGTCTACAAGCATATCAGAGAACGCCAACATTGCTTGTTGGTAGCTTGGGTTGAAGGGATCGGGGTCGTATGCACTTGAAGGGTCCGACGGTGTGCCATCTCTTCTGGTAACCCATGAAGTGACCAACTCGTCGTCTTGACTGGACGAAAGGTTGTCTTCGCTGATCTTTACGATAACGTCGCTTGGAAAACCGAACGAGAATGGCGAATAGGTAGTGAAGCAATGGTTGCGGCGTGCTTCCACCGTAACACTCAATGTACTGTCCACCAAATTAAATGCACCTTCACCCCGCCAACATTGCCGATTCAATGGCCTAATAACGCCGTCGTGAACTGTTGACAGAACGACCAAGCTTGCGTCAAAACTAGCTGATACACCTCGGAGTGCTGCCATATGTGTAAACTTTGCATCGTTGCTATTGACCGACGGGATGTCTTCATTGTCAATGCTTGTATAGAGAATATCTTTACCATTTGGAGGGGTGGCATCATGTTTAATCATATAAGAGTGACGGAGTGGTTGTGGTAACGTTCTTACGATCATCATGTCGGTTTCAACCGCTTTAAAAGCGTAGAAACTGCGTCTCTCCAAAATGTCTTTGAGAAAGGCTTCGACCTCATTCGACTCTAACACTTGTTGCCGCAGTGCTTTCAAGCCTCCAATCAAATTTTTGCGGCTTAATTCGTGAAACCCTGCCAAAACACCAGCATTATCAAGAGAGCTCTGTTGTTTGCTTGTCGTCGACGACACTTTATCAAGGTTTTTCTGCATCCAATCCATTTTAGAGAAGCCAGTGCGAATACCAAGAACAGTGTCAAATGCCATGGGCCCCGTCGTTTCTTTATTGCTCTCCAAGCGGTTTATCGCAGCATTTATTGATTTGTGAAAGTTTTTAGCATCGTCGTCGATTCCAATGTGCAGCAGCCCCGCACGTACCGCTTCATCAGTGCGTGCACGAAATACCAACATCGGAACTCCGTCCGCACAAGAATGCGTATCTGTTATTGAAACGACGATGTCATGGCGAAGAGTGTATCCACGTATTGCGTCTATTCTAAACTCGTTTGTTTCGATAGGTTTGTTGACTGCATACGGAACGACACCGCCCAAACTCCCAAAAAAATTAGCAGTGCCACCAAAAGCACTTGATATTGCTTTCCACAACGCGCGTGAGTTTTTATGCCCACTTGAACTTTCTGGGCTCGTAGATGTAATCCAATCAATTAATACTCGGCTCGTTTTAGAGTGATTGATGCCACCTGGTCGAATAGAGTCAACAATCTCTGCAATCTGTGGAAGTGTGAAGTGAAATTTTTTTTCAGTAAGCGTAGCTGGGCGCGTTACCCATTTCGACGCCCCGTTTTTTATGAATTCTGCGTTATCAGATACAATGTCGCTCAAAGGGGTCGTGTCGAGATTGCCAGTTGTAGCATCTCCAAAGAACGTATTGATGTTTAATTTGAAAGTATCCCACCGACTATTAAAAAGTTCCACACTTGCAGCGATTGATGAATGATCGACAATCCAACGGTATAAAGTACCCGTGTTCGCCCCTGTTGCCAAAAGCATGTTGCCGAATGCCGTAACTGCTGGTGTTGCGAAAGCAGATGCGAATACTGTATATCTCGATAACACCAGTGCAATGCTGAATGAAATCAAACCCCAAAACACCAGATCGACAGCTCTCTTGTACATCCGCGTATTCTGCGCTTTGAATGGGGTCATATCGTAAATAACGACTCGAGGTTCTTTTGGAAATTGGCAAGGGTATGGAGCGGCTACGGAATTTCCGCGTGACGATACCGCGACTGTAGGATGGAGCCGCGACGTTCCTGAGAGTTTCTCCACTTGGTACACTATATCCTCGTTGAGTGCGCCCGCGTCGTCGCCGGGCGGCCCATTTCCGATGTACTGTTGTCTTGAGGCAACCTCCGCGTACTCGGGTGGCCGAACGTTCTTCTCGACCAGCAGCGAAATTACAACAGGTGTGACACAAGAAGCACTCTTCCCCCCCTCCAAAACGGACTTGTACACCCTGTCAAACGGCGGGAGCATGTACACCGATTCGGTAGCTGAATCTATTTCAGATTCCATCAGAAACCCGTTGATCCACGGTTCGTACACGTTCGTTGAGTGGTTCTTTCGGATGGTTATGTGTAGCGGCCTCGCAGAATCGTCTACGGGACCAACTTTTGTGGGCAGTGTGGCGGTCGAACCCACCTCCACGACCTCCTTGTATTTCACAGCTGTCCACCCATCAAAACTCTTTGGAAACGGACCTATTTTTGCAAGGGATGGATCTTCGAACGCTTCCACGCCTTTCAAAGACGTTGTTTTGTGCCAGACCGAGTCCGCGTCGGTTTCAAAGCCATGGGCATACATGAATGGTTCAAACCTGCCCGCTTTTCAATGTGTGCGCGGTAGTTCCTACCATATGACCGTGTTAGCAAACTAGCGTTAGGCACACGCGGCTGCAATCATGAATACAACGCAAGAAGAAGAAGATGGCCGCACTACCAAAGGTCATGAACAACAACGCCAAATTTGTAGAGGACTTCATCGAACTCATGAAGGAAACCTTGGTTTCCGACGGCGTGTCGCATAAACGAGTGGAGGCGTTGAACAAATCCGGTACAAGCGCACTCAACGCGCGGTTTGCGCTCGGTGGTGACGACAGCATATATTTACAAGCGGGCGTGACTCTCATTCACGTGAACAGTCACGAGCGGTACGAACTCGCTCCAGCAAGACTGTACAGCTACGACATTCTGGAAGGTACCAAACGAGGGCTGATGGCGTCAAAGATGATTGAAATCGCACAAAGACGTGAAGAATCCGAGGATGAGCTTCGGGCGATATTCCATGCATTTTATGAATATGCACTGTTATTTTTACCCAACGATCCAGAATCGGGTCTGAACGAGAACAAGGAGTACGTTGCGGCTGCAAAAGCGATTGGAAAGGCACGTGAGAACGTGGGTAACGACACATCCAACCAAAAGGCATCCGAAATCAAAAAGGCCAGGCAGTTGATCAAGTTCTTCTATGAAATTGTCAATGAAGATGGCCAAACAATGATGAAAAAACTGTTAAGTCGACTAGTTAAGGATGCGGGTGCGGAGGCACAGGCGGCGGCGAAGGCGGCGGCGAATGCGGCGAATGCGGCGAATGCGGCGAATGCGCCACCGGCGCTGCAACCGGCGGCGCCGGTGGCGGCGAATGCAACGGGCTGGGAGTCGCACGAACACGGGCTGTGCATGTCAGATTATGCAATGTTCAGCGGCATTTGCGACCATGTTTCGCCGCACGAGACGCGGGAATGGTGCAGCGGGGTGAACGCAATGGTGGATTACGACGCACCGGAAGATATTGAGAACTCGTTGAAGATGAGCAAGCATTTTGCCAATGCAGAAAGTTGCAAGGTGATCGACGCGGCGGCGTCCGAAAACGCAGCAGTTCACATGAAAGTCCGAAAGGTGCCCGATCTTGCGTTTATCGAGGCAGAAATGGCACTCGACGGAAAGCACACACTGCTCGATTACGAAGACTCAAAGCGTGAGCGGCCCAAAACCGCACTTCGGTGGGAGCCAATTGGCGAGCACGGCGACGACTTTGCATCCGCGGCTGTGCTCGGGCACGTGATCGGACGACTCAAGCAGGTCGTGGGAGACGACGGGTCACTGTCGACCCCAGCGAAGAATTTGATCATGCACACGTCGGCCGTGTTGAAAATACGCCAACTCAACAACATGCGCGCCGTGCAGGATTCGGTTCGTTTGGGGACTGCACCAACACTGTTGACAGGGTCGACGCTGCCACAAGCACCAACCCCATTCAAGTTTTACCCGGATCGAAACGACGCGGTACTCGTCGAAGATTACCTCAAAGTCCTGGTCAATCGCGGGCTATACTTTGCGTTCATACCCGACGACGTGGTCGACTTAAAAGAGCAATTCTACCAATCTTTGCCAAGTGGAAAGGCCGAGGAGCGCCTAGCCGGTCTCCGAACCGAGATGATGCGGGATATTGCCATCTCAACAGACCGGCTTTGGAGCTTCATCCGAACATTATCTGGCTTGATCGGCGAAAGTGCAGACACGTTGATTACGACGACAGACGAAGAGTCGGCACGGGCGGCGAAGCAGGTCGAAGCGCAGCGCAAGATCATTGTCGAGCGAGTCGCACAATTTCAAAGCAAAATCATCGAAACGCTCATCTCGGGGCTGATCAAGGACTCTTCCCTGCAACTCTCGACGGGCGTTGGCACAGCGAACACAATGGTCGTCGTCGACGGCGACACGGCCAAGCAAATCCGAGACCTCGCGTCCGGAGAGTCCGGTCGCCCGTTTTTCGAGGCAAACGTCGCGCTGCGGAATTTGACAGAATCGACAAAAACGCAACCTCGTAAACTTTCGGACATCATCAGCACCTTTGGTGCGGTTTCGGAGACGATCAAAGCCTCGTTGGAGCGAGATCTGCTGCCATCGGCCGGAGTCGCCGGCGCGACCCTTGCCGAGCTGGCCCTTCCTCGCAATTCGTACTTTGTACGCCTGCGGGACGACACAACCGCCGCGATACGCGCGGCGTTCGACCGCTTCGTGACCGAATCGGGGTTGCTAGGCGTGCGTCATATATACTTGTGGGAATTGATCGAGGGCGCCGACCACATGTTGACTTCGAGATTTTCAGAGTTTGTTGGTCACATTCTGATTCAAAACAGAACATCGACTGGGATTTCCGCGATCTACGCGTCACGGCAGCAGGCGACTGTAAACGCCGCACAGTCGCGGGTCTCACTTTCACGGCTTTTAAATCAGGCCAGTTACTACGGATCGAGCGTCCCCACGCCCAACTTTTCGCCGGACGCTACCGTACCCGACGTCGGTGTGCTGAGAGCTGCTTATTTTGCGCGTGCCGCGCGGCGCGATGCTTCTAAGATTTCATGGACAGCTGGCACGTCGTTTATTAGCAACAAGCGGCAGATGCTCGACTTGAGTGGTTGGCATGGTGGGATTGGGTACTAAAATAGTGCAAGTCTTGGTTGACTTGTGCACACCGGCCCCGCACCCTCCGTCGTCCGAACAATGTCCGAAGGTCGTACGAGGCTCGGACAATGTTCGGACGGGAGGGGGGGTACGGAGGCCGGTGTGCACAAGTCAACCAAGACTTGTCCCAAATTTGGGTTGAGTGTTCACACCCCTGTTGTGAACACCTTTTGTTTTTTTGATTAATATTAATTAAACTAATTGATATTCATCCCATATGCACTGCACATGCACAGCACATGCATAGTAGTCCGAACAATGTTCGAGGGTCGTACGAGGCTCGGACATTGTTCGGACAGGAGGGGGGGTACGGAGGCCGGTGTGCACAAGTCAACCAAGACTTATCCCAAATTTGGGTTGAGTGTTCACACCCCTGTTGTGAACACCTTTTGTTTTTTTGATTAATATTAATTAAACCAATTGATATGCATCCCATATGCACTGCACATGCACAGCAGTCCGAACAATGTCCGAGGGTCGTACGAGGCTCGGACAATGTTCGGACAGGAGGGGGGGTACGGAGGCCGGTGTGCACAAGTCAACCAAGACTTGTCCCAAATTTGGGTTGAGTGTTCACACCCATTCTGTGAACACCTTTTGTTTTTTTGATTAATATTAATTAAGCTAATTGATATACATTGCACATGCACTGCACATGCATAGCCGTCCGAACAATGTTCGATGGTCGTACGAGGCTCGGACATTGTTCGGACAGGAGGGGGGGTACGGAGGCCGGTGTGCACAAGTCAACCAAGACTTGTCCCAAATTTGGGTTGAGTGTTCACACCCGTTCTGTGAACACCTTTTGTT
>Ga0209709_10003822_pt1 | contig 12333 bp, 14 predicted proteins | sample ArcticOcean_MG_C_2_FD_187435 | JGI IMG/M metagenome (GOLD analysis project Ga0209709, IMG submission 187435) | Marine microbial communities from western Arctic Ocean - ArcticOcean_MG_CB4_136 (SPAdes) (version 2) | ecosystem: Environmental > Aquatic > Marine > Oceanic | place: Arctic Ocean... | reverse complement strand
TTTGTAATACCTGCCAAAAATAAGCAATTATTCTGTTGACCAGTATAAATTCTCGAGCTATACCACTGCGCTTATGGCAAACACAAAATCAGCAATTAAAAGAATTAGAAAAATTGCTACACAAACGCTAGTTAATAAGGCTCGTAAGAGTAAATATAGGAATGCTATAAAAAAGATGAACCTTCTACTTGAAGAAAAGAAAAAAGACGAAGCTTTAAAATTCTTGCCAAAGTTGAACTCTGAATTAATGAAAGTTGCAAAGACTGGAATTATTAAGAAAGCTAACGCTTCTAGAAATGTTTCAAGAATAACAAAAAAGATCTCAGCCTTATAAAAACTACCTACAGTTGTTGAAAAGATTTAACTAAAAGCACTTATACTAAATACGATTTTTTTTTATTTAGAGATACTATATCTAGATATAGTAAAGTTTATAATTTGTAAATCAAACACTCACAGATTTTAAATTTGTAAAATTTATTTGTGCACTTGATTGGTACTGTGACAAAAATATTTTTCAGAATAAAAACAGACCACTTTTAAAAAATAATTATTCGCGCTAAAAATGATTCACCTACAGATTTTATTTATTTTTAATTATACAAACTTTTTGATTGTATAATTTCTAATTTACTTCTAACTAGCTTTATACCTACAAATTTATGTCTATCAATAATACAACACAGAATTTAAAAAATACTTCTTCTGAGGCTCTAGATTGGGCTCTCATTCAAAAAGATATGAAGAGTAAACTGGGTAGTGATATTTACGAAAGTTGGCTTAAAAAAATCGACTTTGTCGAAGAAATGAACAATTATATTTTACTCTCTGTTTCAACTAGATTTATAAGAGATTGGATTACCTCAAGATATTTAGATCAAATATTACAAGTTATTAAAATCTATAAAAAAGATCTAACAAGAATTGAATTTAAAATTGTTGAAAAAAATTATGATAATGATGCTGAAAACAATATTCAATCAAGTACAAATAATGAAAACGTATCATTTATCAAAGATACATACTTACAGTACAATAGAATTGATCCTAATAAAAGATTTGATAATTTTATTACTGGAACAAGTAATAAATTAGCATATGAAGCATCGCTAAAAGTTTCAGAAAACATTTCCCACTATAATCCACTTTATATTTATGGAGGTGTTGGAATGGGTAAAACTCATTTGTTAAATTCTATTGGCCTTTCATTGAAAGATAAAAATAAAGTTATGTTTATTTCTGCTGAAAGATTTATGTATCAATTTGTTAAGTCTATCAAATCTAATGATATGGTAAAATTTAAAGAATATTTTAGAAATACAGATATTTTATTAATCGATGATATTCAGTTTATGAATGGTAAGGAAGCAATGCAAGAGGAGTTTTTTCACACATTCAATGCGTTGCTAGACAAAGGTTCGCAAGTAATAATTTCTGCAGACAGGGCTCCAAATAAGCTATCTAGAATTCAAGACAGAATTAAATCAAGATTTGCAGGTGGTCTAGTTGTTGATATCCAAAAACCAGATTACGAACTTAGAAATAAAATTGTTAAACAAAAAACAGAAGAGTTAAATGTTTTTTATTCTAATCAAGTAAATGTCTCTGAAGAAATACAAAAATTTATTAGTACTGAAATTACAACAAGCATCAGAGAGTTGGTTGGTGCTATTAATAGAGTTGTTTCCTTTTCAAGAATATATAACAAAGCTCCAAATTTATCTGAGGTTAAAGTTGTTTTAAAAGACTTGCTAAATATAGGTGAAAACAAAGTAACAATTGATTTAATCCAATCTACTGTTTGTAAATTTTTTAAAATAAGTAAAAATGAGATGTTATCTTCAAGAAGATCAAGATACCTAGTCAGACCAAGACAGACTGCGATTTATTTAACCAAGATACTAACCTCTAAATCTTTACCAGAAATAGGAAGAGAGTTCTCTAATCGAGATCACACAACAATTATACATTCTGTTAAAACAATTGAAAAATTAAAGGAAAAAGATCCAGAAATGACAAACAATATTAATAACTTAAAAAATCAAATACTATATACTAAAGAAAATGAAATTTAATGTTAATCAGCAAGATTTACAACAAGCTCTGAATTATTGTCAGGGTGTAATAGAAAAAAGAAGCACGCTTCCAATTTTATCAAATGTTTTATTAAATGTTACTAATTCAAATTTAACAATTACCGCAACAGATTTAGATTTAATATTTATCCATCAGATTAATAATGTAGAGGTTATTGAAGAAGGAAATACCACTACCACCTCATCAATTATGTATGACATTATAAGAAAGTTTTCCTCAGGAAAAAAAATTAATCTATCATTAACAGATGTTAGCAAGCTTCAAGTTGAGTCAGAGAAGTCCGTCTTTAATTTAAATTGTATTAGTGCATCTGAATTTCCATTAACAGATGAAAACTTTAATCAAAATGAGTTCTCTATAAAGTCTAAACAATTATTAAAATTACTAAATAAATGTAAGTTCTCAGTATCTAACGATGAAACAAGGCATTACTTAAGTGGAATTTTTTTTCATAAAACTGAAATTGAAGGTAAAAATTTTTTAACGGCAGCAGCAACTGATAGTCACAGAATGTCTATATCCAAACTAAGATTAGACCAGAAGATAGATTTTGAACCAATTATACTGCCTAAAAAAACAATATTTCAACTGTGTTCTTTGTTAGAGAACTACGACGGAGATGTAAAAATTTCAAATATTAAATCTAAAATTAAGTTTGAATTAAATAATAGTATTTTAATTTCTAAGTTAATTGATGGCAAGTTTCCTAATTATATTCAGGTGATACCAAAAAATAACCAAAAAAAGTTAGAAATAGACTTAAAGTTATTTTTAGACTCTGTTGATAGAGTTGCTTCAGTTTCGTTGGATAAAAAAGATGGAGTAAAATTTAATCTATCAAAAGACGTTTTAAATTTATCAGTTAATAATACTAATAGTGGTGATGGAAAAGAAAGTCTAAATGTAAAATTTGAGCATGATTTAGAGATTAGTTTTAACTCTAGATATTTGATTGATGTTGCGTCACAGTTAGATGGAGATAAAATTGAAATCTTTTTTAATGACACTGGCTCTCCAGCTTTAATAAAGGATCCAGGTGACTTTGATAGTATATTTGTTGTAATGCCCATGAAGGGTTAATTTAGAACGTCTAGTTCAGAGTAAATCACATTCTCTAATTTTTTTAAGAAAATTCCTTTTTCTAATCCAGGTTCAATAGATTTTAAGATTGATATGGTTAAAACTGTATTAATTTTTTTTGAACCTTTTTTTGGCCAAGTATTGCCAGAGTTAATTGCTATTGGTTGACATGAAATTTTTAGTTCTTCATAGATCCTACTAGAACCTTTTTTAAAAGGTATTCTGTCTTCAGGTAGCAATCTTGTGCCCTGTGGAAAAATTATTAAAGGTCTATCTGATGAATTAATTTGTTTAGATATATCATTAAAAAAACCAAGATTTTCTTTAGAAATTTTGTTTCTTTTAATTGATATGGAACCAATTTTTCTAAGATACCATCCAAATATGGGTACCATTAATAACTCTTTTTTTAGAATAAACACAGGCGAATTGAAAATTGTTTGTAAAAAAAAAGTTTCAAACATTGACTGGTGAGAAGCTGCTATAAAAAATTTTTGATCTTTAATTATATTTTCCCTACCTTTGATAATTATTTTAGTTAATAAAAAAAATTGTAAACAAAAGGAGGTCCAGTATCCCATAATTTTTCCACCAAATAATACTATCTTTTTAGGTAAAAAAATTGCTGGAAGGAATATTATGGAAATAAAAATAATTCCAGCAAAAAAGAAGAGAGAAAATAAAAAGTTTCTTATCATTTTAATCAAAAACTAAATCAAGTCTTCTAGTTTTTGTCTTTTTTTAATGACATTAATTTTAGAGCCTTTAATTAATATTTCTGCTGGCTTTGGCCTAACATTATAGTTTGAACTTAATGACATTCCATAAGCTCCAACATCACACATTATCACAAGGTCTTTTTCTTTTAGTTTTTGAAATTTCCTTAAAGTTGTAAATTTGTCAGTACTTTCACAAACTGGTCCAACAAATTCATAAACTTTTTTTGAAGTTTGATTTGTTTTAATCCCAGGTAAGGTTTTATGGTTCGCACCATATAATGCTGGTCTCATAAGATCATTCATTGCAGCATCTAATATAATGAAGTCTTTTTTATCATTCTCTTTTATATAAATAACTTTTGAAATGAGTATGCCTATATTACCAACTATTGATCTACCTGGTTCAAATATGATTTGAGATTTATGATTCTTTAAGAATTTCTTTATAGCAATATTGTATTTTTGATAATTGAGCTTTTTATTATTTTTTTCATAAGATATTCCCATACCACCACCAAGGTCAATGAACTCAAATTTGTGATTACTTTTTTTAATAACCTTATCAACCACCTTAAGCATTTTTTCATATGGTTTGTAATCAAGAATTTGGCTTCCTATATGAACGCTTAAACATTTAAGATTAATATTTTTTGATAATTTAGAATAACTAACAAGATTAAAAAATGTTTTTTCATCTACGCCAAATTTGTTTTCTTTTTTCCCAGTTGAAATTTGTTTTAAAGTTTTTGCATCTGTATTTGGATTTAATCTAATACCAATATTTACGATTTTTTTTTTAGATTTAGCAATTCTTTCAATTTCATTAATCTCGCTTTTAGACTCAGCATTTATCAATAAAATTTTTTTATCAATTGCATAACTTATTTCATTCGATGTTTTTCCAACACCTGAAAAAACTATTTTTTTTGGGTCTATGCCAGCTTTAAGAGCCATCATTAATTCTCCCATTGAAACTACATCTGCACCCAATCCAAGTTTTCTAATTTCTCTAATCAGATTTACATTAGTATTAGATTTAATTGCAAAACATATTAGGGAAGAAAATGAATTAAAACTTTTTTTGAAGTTATTTATATTTTCCTTTAATTGCTTGTATGAATAACAGTAGATAGGAGTACCAAATTTTTTAGCAATATCCTGAACTGTAACTTTTTCGATTGAGAAATTTTTATTAATATATTTCATTAAATCCCGAATATAAGGATATTATTTTTACTCATTTTATATTCTGGATCTCCTTTTTTTCCACACGAAAAGAGCAAAGAGCAAAATATAGAAATTAGAATTAATTTTTTTATCATTTTATACTTTTTTATATTTTATTATCATTTTTTTGATATTATCAAAAGATGTTCCACCGTAAGATTTTTTTGAATTTACTGAGTTATTTATGTCAAATACCTTTAATACTTCAATTGTAAGTTTAGGTTCAATTTTTCTTAATTCTTCAATACTTAAGTCATTTAATTTTTTGTTTTTCTTTTCTGCAAAATTAACAATCAAAGCCGTAGTTTGATAAGCTTTTCTAAATGGCATTGAGTGATTTTTAACAAGATAGTCGGCTAAATCTGTAGCCGTAATATAACCAGAGTTTGCAAGATCTAACATTTTTTTTTTATTGGGTTTCAAATTTTTTAAAACTTCATTCAGAATTGCAATACAGTTATTAAGGATTTCATTAGATTTAAATAATATTTCCTTGTCATCCTGAAGGTCTTTAAAATAGGATATTGGTAGACCCTTGAGGATTGTTAACATGGAAAATAAATTTCCATAGGTTGAGCCTGTTTTACCCCTTAAGTATTCTAATAAATCAGGATTTTTTTTCTGTGGCATTATTGACGAACCGGTAACAACTTTATCTGAAAGAGTAATTAAATTGAAACCATCAGAGTTCCAAATAATAAGCTCCTCAGCTATTCTTGAAATGTGCATAGAGCAAACAGATACACTATATAAAAAGTCTAAAACAAAATCTCTGTCAGCAACAGTATCTATTGAGTTATTTGTTGGTTCTTTAAATCCTAATTTTTTTGCAGTAAAATTTCTATCTATATTAAAAGAAGTACCTGTTAATGCTGCAACACCAAGAGGACATTCTGATAAACTTTCTAAATTATAAGAAAATCTTTTTTTATCTCTAGTAAACATTTCTATATAAGCCATTAAATAATGTGCAAATGATACAGCCTGAGCATTTTTTAGATGTGTAAATCCTGGCATTATTGTTTCAATGTTCTTTTCAGAAATTTTAAGAATTGTTTTTATAATGTTATCTAAATTCTTATTAATCTCTTTAGTAGCGGACGTAGTCCACATTTTAAAATCAGTAATCACTTGGTCATTTCTAGATCTTGCGGTGTGAACATATCCTGCTTCTTCACCTATAATTTGAAACAATCTTTTCTCAATATTCATGTGAATATCTTCATATTTCTTATTATATTCAAATTTATTTTTTAAAATCTCTTTTTCAATTTTGTTTAGTCCATAAATTATTTTATTCTTAATTTTAAAAGAAATAATTTTCTGCCTAAATAACATTTCAACATGAGCAATCGATCCTAAAATATCTTCTTTAAAAAGCTTTTTATCAACATCTATTGAGTTGCCTACTTTTTGAAACAATGTTGAGGCATCTTTTTTTATCCTTGAGCCCCATATTGCTTTGTTGTTTTTATTTTTTGCCATGATAATTAATTATACATACTTAGTATGAAATTATTAATAATATTTATTTATCTGATAACTACCAATTTTAGTTATGCTTTAGAAAAACCTAACTTAAAAAATTTAGTTTTAATAAAAAGTCCAAAAACATACGAAGATGTAATCTTTAAAGATATAAATCAAAAAAACGTTAATTTAGCTGATTTTAAAGGAAAACTGATAATCTTAAATTTTTGGGCAACATGGTGTGCTCCTTGTAAAGAAGAGATGCCATCTTTGGACGATCTTCAATCAAATAGTAAGCTAAGTAATTTAAAAATCTTTCCAATAAATATTGGCCAAGAAGATATATCTAAATCTAAGTTTTTTTTTAAAGAACTAAATATCAAGTATTTAAATATTTATTTTGATGCACCCATCACCTTAGCAAAAAAATTTTCCTTAAGGGGAGTTCCGACAACTATTTTGTTTAATAAGCAGGGTAAGGAATTTGCTCGAATTATTGGGTCTATTGATTTTAAGGATGAGAAATTTATTAATTGGTTAAAAGATTATAATTAATTTTTAAAAAAATAAGCAAAACATACCAAAATAATTATAGCTATAAATTGAAAAAGCACTCTGTATTGCATTAATTTATTTGAATATTTTTTACTAGTTTCTCCACCTTTAAACAAAGTTCCAATTCCTAGAATTAATACAACGGCAACTACTATTAAAAGGACTATGCCTAAAATTTTAACTAATGTTCCAGAAATCATAATTACACTGTAGAGTGTTTTTTTATATAAAAAAACATAATAAAAATATCTATGACATTTTGTCTGACGACTACAATTGTAAAACCAGAAAAAGATATATCAATCAAACATGCAGTTATTTTGCTTCATGGATATGGTGGAGATGGAAAGGATATAAGCATGTTAACCCTAAATTGGAAAAGATTTCTGCCTAACGCTATTTTTTTATGCCCAAATGGACATGAAGAATGTGCAATAAATCCAACTGGTTACCAATGGTTTGATTTAACTAGAGAAGATCCACAATATATTTTAGAAGAGTCTAAAAAAGCAGAAATAAAGCTTAAGCAATTTATTGATGAAATAAAAAATGAATATAGTTTAAAAAATTCACAAATTTGTTTATCTGGTTTTAGTCAAGGATGTATGATGTCTATAAATTTAGGACTAGTAAGTAGTGAAAATTATAATTGTATTGTTGGTTTTTCTGGAAAAGTAATAAATCAAGAAGATCTCGGTAAAAGAAAAACTTCTTCAACAAAAATGTTTTTAGTACATGGAGATAAAGATGAAATTGTTTCACCAACTTTTTTATTAGAAGCTAAAGATTTTTTAATTAGAAATGATATTGAGATTGAGACAAAAATGATAAAAAATTGTGAACATCATATTTCAGTTGAAGCATCGAGCATAGCATTAAATTATATAAAAAATAATTTTAAAGTTTAATAAATCTTTAATAAAAAAATGAATTTCTATTCATTGATAAAATAATTCATTTCGGCTAAAGTTTTGTTATAATGAATTCTGTTGAACAAAATCTTTCTTTAGAAAAATGCCCAGCTTTAGTTTTGAATGCTGACTATAGACCTTTAAGCTATTATCCGCTTTCTTTATGGAGCTGGCAAGATTCAGTAAAATCAGTTTTTTTAGATAGAGTAACTATAATAAATAGCTATGACAGAATAATTCGAAGTCCTTCATTTAATATGAGGCTTCCAAGTGTAATTGCTTTAAAAAGTTTTATTAAACCTCAGGCCAACCCTAGTTTTACAAGATTTAATGTTTTTTTAAGAGATAGGTTTTCCTGCCAATACTGTGGGAGCAATGAAGAGCTAACTTTTGACCATTTATTACCAAGGTCTAAAGGAGGACAAACAAATTGGGACAATGTTGTAACAGCCTGTTCTACCTGCAACGTTAAAAAAGGTGGCAGATTATTAAAGAACTCGGATATGACAATAAACCAAGAACCTTACCAGCCTTCAACTGAAGACCTGCATAAAAATGGCAAACACTTCCCACCAAATTTTCTGCATAAGAGTTGGATGGATTATTTGTATTGGGATGTTGAGTTAGAGGCCTAATTATATCTTTTCAGATATGTTAATTGCAATTTTTGAACCTGTTCTAATTATCTTATCCAAAATTGAGTATATGCCTTTTTTTGTTGCCCCTTCTGCATAAGCTATATCTTTATGGAGTAACTCGTCTTCTCTAAATTTAACAATTTTTTCTTTTAATTTTTTTTCATCATTTTTTAATTCTTTAATTTGATTTGAATAATGTTCATCTATAACTTCTTCAACCGAAGCAGTACAAAGCATGGCTGCTTTTTTCCCTAACATTGTTGTGCCAAAACCCAGTCCTACACCAAGGATATCCCATAACGGTAAAAACTTTGTAGGTTTAATATTTCTTTTTTTAATTTCATTTTCAAAATAATCACAATGTTCTTTTTCATGAATTTTCATTTTTTCAATTTTTTTCTTTAAATTTTCATCTTTTACAAATGTGTTGAGTGCTAACAGCTGCCCTTCATAAATTTTTATTGCACCACGTTCGCCAGCATGATCGACTCTAATAAATTCTTTTACTCTATTTTTATCTGTTTTTTTCATAAATTAAAAAAAGTTTCATTGTTATAGCGCTTAATATTAAAGATATAAAAATATTAAAAGTCGCAAGGGATAAGCCTAAAATTTTAAAAGTTACATCTTTACAGCTTACAGGCATCTCTTTTAGTTGATTTAAAAGAGCTTCTTTTGATAGATTATCTATTGAAGTATTTAAATCACAAACTAAGGATTCTTTAATAAATCCTTGTTCAATTCCAAAATGATAAAAAGATAATAAGGTTGCAGCAAAAAATGTTAAACTTAAAATTATTAAAGTGATTTTTTCAAATTTATTATAAAATAAGCAAAACGATATAATTATTATTGAAAAAATATAAGGTATTCGTTCAATCAAACATAAATTGCATGGTTGATGACCCAATACATACTGAATAATATATGCTGTGATGATGGCAAAAATACTAAATAATAGTATTAAGTTAAGTAATCTTTTATTTCTAATTTGAGGCATATTATTTAACAATAAAATACATCACACCAAAAATTAACACAATTATAATTCCTAAAATTGTAAACCACATTGTAGCTTTTGTTGTCATAAACTTATTAAAAGTATCACCAAATTTAAATGAGAAATAAGAAACAATAAAAAACCTTAAGCCTCTAGAAATTAAACAAATAAAAAAAAATATTAATAAATTAAAACCAATCATACCACTGGTTATTGTAAACACTTTAAATGGCAGAGGTGTAAAACCAGCAAGAAATAAAGTGGCTAGCCAAATATAAAGTCCTGTACCTTTTGTTAGATTGCTCTTAAGATTAATAACTTTATCTTCATAGCCATAAAAGCCTACAACGCTCATTCCAAAGTCTAAAAAAAATGCGCCAATAAAGTATCCTAATAACCCACCTAAAGTAGAGAAAATCGTAGCGATTATAAATATTTTTAAATAATCATTTTTTTTTGCGATGACCATGGGTACGATCATGATGTCAGGTGGAATCGGAAAAAAAGAACTTTCCACAAAGGATATGATTGCTAGATATACTTTTGAACTCTTGTGAGCAGCAAGAGCTAAAGATTTTTTATATAGTTCGTTAAACATTTTTTGGTTTTAATATAAATTAAGTTCTTATACTATTTAATTTTATAAATATAATAATGGAAAACTTAGGGCGAATGGCGGAACTGGTAGACGCGCACGACTCAAAATCGTGTTTCGTAAGAAGTGAGAGTTCGATTCTCTCTTCGCCCACCAACATGTTATGCAAATAGAAAAAACTAATAATTTATTAGCGTTATTTTATGACCAATATCAAAGACAAGATAAAGAAAATATTTTTTTACAATCATTAAAAAAACCAAAAAAAAAATATTCATGGGAAGATGTCTATTCAAATATTAATAAATTATCAGAAGAGATTTCAAAATATATTAAAAAAGGTGATAGATGTCTCTTGATATCTGAAAATAGACCTGAGTGGATGATAGCAGACCTTTCTATTATGGTTTCTGGTGGAATAACAGTTCCTGCCTACACAACTTACTCTGAAAGAGATTATGAATATATAATTGATGACTGCACACCAACAATTCTTATTATTTCTGATAAGACACAGTTTGAAAAAATAAAAAATATCATTCCAAAAAAAGAATTTATTAAAAAGATAATTTTTTTCGACCACATTGATGATTTTAATAAAGAATTACATTTAAAAACTAATGAAATTTTTAACAAAAAGAACTGTAATTATTTAAATTTTTTTGATTTAGAAATTCAAAGAAAAGATGTTGCTTGTATAATATATACTTCTGGCACTCAGGGAAATCCAAAAGGCGTCATGTTAAGTCATGGAGGAATTCTTAATAACTGTGAGGGTGCATATGAGCTGCTAAAAAAATTTATTTCAAATAAACCAAGGTTTCTGACTTGGCTACCACTTTCTCATTCATATGAACACACGGTTCAATTTGTGCAAATAGTAGTTGCAGCAAAAGTATTTTATGCCGAAAGTATAGATAAATTAATTAAAAATATGGGTGATTGTTCACCAGAAATAATGACAGCAGTTCCAAGATTCTATCAAAATTTATACCAAAAAATTAATACAACATTTGATAAAACTAAAGGTTTCAAATATTTCTTAGTTAATCAAACTGTAAATTTGGGTAGAAAAAAATTAGATAAAAAACAACTTTCATTAATAGAAAATTTTATTAATTTTATTTGTGAAAAAACTGTAAGAAAAAAAATTAAAAATCAATTTGGAGGAAATTTAAAAGCATTTATTTCAGGAGGAGGTGCTTTGGATAAAGAGGTAGGTTCATTTTTAAATTCTATTGGATTGCCAACATTGCAAGGATATGGTTTAACAGAAACATCTCCAGTGGTAAGCTGTAACTCTATAGATGAAATTAAAGTGGAGACAGTCGGAAGACCTTTTAAGGGAAATTTAGTTAAAATTGCAGACGATGGTGAGATACTTGTTAAAGGTGAAAATGTTATGCTTGGTTATTGGAAAAATGAAAAAGAAACAGAGAAGGTTTTAAAAAATGGATGGTTATCCACTGGAGATATTGGAGAATTTGAAGGAGAATTTTTAAAAATAACAGATAGGAAAAAAGACATAATAATAACACCTGGTGGTGATAATATTTCACCAATTAAAATTGAGAATGATTTAAATAAATCTAATTATATTGAACAAAGTTTAGTTTACGGTGACAACAAACCATATTTAGTTAGCTTAATAGTTTTAAGTCATGAGTATAAAAATATTACTGAAGAGCAAATGCAACAAGAAATAAATAAAATAAATAAAAATTTATCCAAAATAGAAAAAATAAAAAAATTTCTTATAATTAAAGATCAATTCACAATTGAAAATAATATGATGACACCTACTTTAAAACTAAAAAGATATAAAATTATAAAAAATTATAAAACAGAATTTGAAAAACTTTTTTAATTTTATTTTTAATTAGATTATAAGTCGCATAAACTCTAACTTTTTTTACTTAGTAAAATAAAAAAAAACATTATAGAAAAAAAAACATAAAATTGTTCTTTAATTAAAGATTTGACATCACTTGCATAAAAAAATAAAAATAAGTTAACAACGAATCACTTTGATTCGTTTAAC
>Ga0209709_10003820_pt1 | contig 12337 bp, 12 predicted proteins | sample ArcticOcean_MG_C_2_FD_187435 | JGI IMG/M metagenome (GOLD analysis project Ga0209709, IMG submission 187435) | Marine microbial communities from western Arctic Ocean - ArcticOcean_MG_CB4_136 (SPAdes) (version 2) | ecosystem: Environmental > Aquatic > Marine > Oceanic | place: Arctic Ocean... | reverse complement strand
GAGGCCGCGCGCGCCGACCGCCGCTAAATTTAAAAGGCCTGCCCGGCGCTCGATAGCGCCTGCGCGGCGTCCCGGCCGGTCGGGACGCAGATGCCCCGCGTGACTTCGCCGCAGCGGCACGTCGAGCAGCTGCTGCACGCGCTGTGGTCCAAACAGGGGTGCATGGCAATGGCCCTCACGCTGTGCCAGGGACCCCGCGCGCGGAAGACGACGACCTGCACGGAGATCCTGAGAGGAGTGGCCGAGACCGTCTCGCAGCCGCCGGGCCTGCAGCTCCAGCACTTTGCGATCGGCTGTTTGCCCCGCACGGAACTGCCGCTGACCTGCCCCGCGGCACCCACCCGCTTCCGGGAAGCGAGCCCCTCGTCGGGGTCGCCCCCGTGTGGGTCGTTGATGGTGATCCCCTTCAAAGGGTCCTCTCTGCGCATATGCACTTCCGAAGTGCAGGCCCTCGACAGCGTGCTGCGCAGCGCGCTCGCTGCCGACGAGTTCAGGTGGGCGGGCAGCTCGACGACGAGCATCGCGCCGCTCGAGCTGCAGGGAGTCGACGTGGCCGCGGCCGCAGCGGCGATTGCGCGTCCTGCGGCCGTCGTGCTCGCAGTCTTGGCGGTGATGGCGGGGGCAGCCGCCGGGTCCACACACCGCACGGAGGGGCTGCGGCAGGAGATTTGGCAGTTCGGGCTGCAGCTGCAGACGGCGCACGCGTCCGCTCCGCACTGGGTCGCGGTGCTCGGCGGGCAGCTGGTGACGGCGGCCGAGGCGCGCTCCCTGTCGCCGCAGTGGCTCTACGCAGGGGTGGACGCCGAACTTCGGTGTGTCGGGGCCGAAACCCGCTGACCCCTTTAAGCCGGAGGCGCGGCAGCTTTAAGCTCGAGCCGATGGCGGACAAAAGACGTCGCCGCGCCGCGCTTGCGGCCGGGGCCGAACCGCGCGCCAGCGGCGTCGCCGCAGACGTGTCGACGTGGCCGCAGCACTTCTTGGACGGGTTGCAGATCACGCAACGCGTCGTGCGGGTGCACCCGGCCGACGCGCGGCTTCTTGCGCGCGCCGACCAACTCGCGCTCAAAGCGTCGCGTTGCAACACCGCAGGACCCGACAGCGTGCTCCCCGTGGCTGCGTGGGCCGAAGCTGGCTGTCTGTGGGCGCTCGAGTTGAAAGACCGCTTCGGCGACCTCGGCACGGTCGCCGTGGCCGCCGTCCTGGGCGTCCGGCTCGAGTTTTTGGCGGTCGCGTGTCGCGCGCTGCCGTTCCGCCCCGTCCGCCGATTCCTGCGCGAAGTTCCCGCTGGTTTGCCGCTGCGGGCGACGGTGGCAGCGGGGCCTGCCCAGCGCTCGACCGTCGCGGTGCTTCGCAGCGCGGGGTACGCGCCGCACGCGAGGCGGGAGCCTAGGGACCGCGTGTTTACATGAGAAGCGACATCGCGCCGCGGCTGCGCCCGGTCGGAAGCAGCTCCAGCAGCGCCGGTGCGCCCGTCTTGTTCTCCCACAGAACCCCCTCCTCCAATCGCGCGAGCCGCGCGGAGCTGGCTAAGGGCTCCATCCTGTGCGCCCACCCAAGGAGCACCGTGGTGCGCAGCTCGCCCACGGCCAACCCCGCGCAGTTCAGCTGCTCGCCCAACAACGCGCGCACGCTGCGCTCCAGCAGAGCGTTGCCCGCAAGGGCGTTCTGCGCCGCCACGCCCTCGACCAGCTGCCCCGCGATCGCCCGCTCCACCTTCTGCTGCATGCCCGGCAGCACGCGCTGCATCTCCCGATGCGGCCCGTCGACGACGCTCGCAAACTTCGCCCACGCGCGCTCCAGGTCGCCGGCGGCGTCTTGCAGCGGCAGCGTCTGCCCGTACTCTCCCTGGGCGAACTTGGACGCGCGCTCGTTCTTCGCGCCCGCTTCCAGAGTCGCCGCCGCGGCCTCCGACAGCTCCACGGCCCGGTGCATCCCGCGGGCGGCCCTGCACACTCTCTTCGCGCAATGCCCCGCCCGCCCGCACTCCCGGTCCATCCGCGCGAGCGCCTCGCCGGAGAAGGCCAGCGACTCGAGCGCGTCGCGCCTTCCGCCGGCCAGCGACACGCCCTTCGCCTGCTGCCACGCCTCCCCGACGTACACCTTGTACTCGAAGATCGCCACCAAAAACTGCGCCGCCTTCTTCTTCGCCGCGTCGTCGCGGGGGGGGCCCTCCTCCTCCCACCGCTGCACTTGCTCCTCGAGAAGAGACGTCGGCTGGTAGCTCGCGAAGCTGTGGCACGCCCCCTGCAGCAGCGGGGAGTGCTCGATCGCGCCGCGCCACTCGCGAACAATCTGCTCGACTTCAAGCTGCGACGTCGCGACCGTGACGAAGACGGACACCGGGCGGGGGTTGAAGCTCTCCATCGCCACGAGGAGGGTCACCGCCAGGCTCCGGAGGTCCCGCGCCGGGCCGCCGCCGCCGCCTCCCGCCGCCGCATAGGCTCTGTCCACCTTGTCGCGCGCGGCGTCGTCCACCCACTTTTCCAGCCCCCCTCTGCCGGCGGAGGCGGCGCTGCCGAACATCGACCGGGCGCACCAAGTCGCGATCGATTTGCCGCCGTACGACGGCGTGACGAATCGGTCTTGCCCGCCGCGATACGCGTCCGCGGCGGCGGCCACAAGCAGCCCTTCCCGCTCGCTGTGGCGCACGACCCCGGGCGCTTCGTCGGGCGCTGTCGTCGGCGCCTGCCCGGCGATCTTCGCTGCGGCCGCCTGCTCCCTTGCCGCATGCCACGGGCCGACGAAGCGAGCCGCCGCCATGCCGCCCTGCGGGCGACCATCACCCTCGCCCGCGGTCGCGGGGGCTTCGACGAGTAGGACCAGCTCCCGCCCCGCCGCCGGGTTCCCGACGTAGACGAGGCCCTTGCTGCCCGAACCGATTTGCATTTGCAGCGTGCCGCAGTGCATTTCACTATAGCGACTGTGTGTGCGTATTGATTTCAACATGCAGCCTCTCTTCTCGGCGCGAGCGCTACAGGCCATACGCCTCCCACCACTGGATGTCTTTTCGCATCTCGCCCCAGAGCACCTTGACCAGAGTGCCGCGGTCCGGGGCCCCGCCGGCGCCCACCCAGTCGCTCGTCTCCGGGTCGCAGCCGAAGCAGAAGTGCTCGTAGCCCGCCTCCGCATACGCTTCGCAGCACTCGGCGCATTGCGCGTGGCCGCACTTCAGCTCAACGCCAGGCGCTCGGCGGCGGCATATCGGACACGCCGGGCGCCGGGCGGCGCCGGGCCCGTGCACCTTTATCAGGTACGTCTCGTACACCCTGGAGCGCGGGCCGCGGAGCGCGAAATCCAGCCAGCGCCAGGTCCGCGAGGCGGAGCCGTGACGCCCGTTCGCCAGCTCCAGGTGCCGCGCCGCGGGCGCGGCGCCTTGTCCCGCCAGCACGCGGTACATGACCTCGTCGCCTGCCCCCTCCAGCACGGCGTCCCAGAGCCCGCTCATCCTCCGCGTTGCGATTGCGAAAAAGGAGACTGGAGACATGCGATTACATGATAAGCGACTTGCGTCCCGAGCTCCGGCCGTCGATCTCCAGACGCAGCGTTGGGTGCGTGGCGACCCCCAGCAGGTGCCCGGTCTTCAGCAGCTCGCGCCGCTGCAGCGACGCGGGGCCGGGCGCGGTCTCCTCCGCCCACAGAGCGAGCAGCTTCGCGCGCAGGCCCTCGATGCTGCCCACCGAGCAGTCCAGCCCCTGCCCCGGCAGCACCGCACGCACGGTGCACTCCAGCAGCTCGATGCCCGCAGCGCGGTTCTCCGCAGCCACGGCCTCGACCCACTGCGCCGCGGTCACCCGCTCCGCCTTCTGCCGCATCTCCGACAGCGAGCGGCGCACCACCTCCTCCGTCTCCAAGACGGCCTTCCAATAGTCCATCTCGCAGGTTCTGACGCCGGCAAAGACGTCGTACAGCGGCTGGGCGCACTGCGACGCGAACGCAGTCGCCACGGGCTCCTGCCGCGCCTCCAGCTTCTGCTGCGCCTCCAGCGACGATTTCACGCCCCGGTTGAACTCCTCCCTGGCCCTGCGCAGTTTCTTCCCACACGCGGCCGCGTGCGCGCCCTGCAGCTCGATCTCGCGGACGCGCTTCGCCGAGAGGGGCGTCGGCATGTGGAGTTTGATGGTCGCGAGCAGCGCGTCCTTCGCCTTCTGCCACGCATCCTGGTTGCACGCGAAGTACTCGAAGACCGACGCGAGCACCTGCGCCTGCCACTCGCGGCCGGGGAGGTCCTGCTCGACCAACCGACGCACCGCCAACTCGAGCCACCGCGGCACCGGGAAGCTCGCGATGCAGCTCGGCTGCGCGAACACCGGGGAGTGCTTGAGCACGTGGCACACCTCTCGTCGCAGCTGCTCGCCTTCGGCCTGGTCCGGCGCGATCCAGGCGTCGACGGACGCCGGGCGGCCGTTCGCGCCGCCGAGCGACTCGAGGCGGGCCGCCGCCAATGCGTGGATGCCGTAGAGCGTCTTGCGTCTGAAGGACGGAACCAGCGCGAGTGCGCGCGCCTCGCGGGCGCGCGCGCCGTCGTCGGCGCCCCTTTCCGTCCCGCCTTTGTCCCCGACGAGCGCGAGTCGATCGGCTTCGCTCTCCACCAGGGCGACGCACGTCGTCTTGAACGACGAGCCGTCTACCACCTCGAGGAAGTCGCGCGTGCCGCGTGCCGCGCGCCGCCGCGCGGCGCCCCAGTAGACCTCCACCCGTTCCTCCTGGGTCTTGGCATTCCGCAGCGCGCTGAGCGGGGGGTGCAGCGGGAGCGCCACCGCCGCGCCCAGGGCCGCGGCCGAGCCGCCGCCGCCGGCGCGACCCAGCCCCACACCGGGGGAGACGACCGGCGCGGCTCCGCCCCCGGCGGCGGACGCGGGCGCGTGTGTGGCGGCGGCGCCGCCGCCCGCGGCGGCGCCCGCGGCGGCGGCGCAGAACGCGTCGAGTCCCGGCTTGTCGCTGACGACCAGGACGGTGTGCGCGTCGAGGCTCACGCGCCCGAAGACGGACTGCCGCGCTCGGACGCGCGGCATCGCACCGCGTCGCATTTTTGCGACTGGTGTTTATCATGCAGCAGCTCGCAGGGTATCGGTGCATCCGCCATGGCTGCAGAAGCTGGGGAGTGCGCGCTGTGCGGCCGGGCAGGCAGGGCGCCGTCGGCGTGGAGGTGGGACCCGGAGAGCCTGGTGCAGCCCTGCAACTGCGGGTTCGTGGCGCACAAGCAGTGTGCCGACGACTGGGTCGCCGACTGCTCCCGCACGACACGCGCGTTCCGCACAGGGCCCTGCAGCTGCCGCGCGTGCGGACGCCCCGTCCGGCACCGCTCGCGCTGCGAGTTCTACACGCACTGCTGCCTGCTGCCGGTCGCCGGGGCCGTCGCCGGGGCGTGCCTGCTGCTCGCGGGGGCGTGGGCGCTCGACGCCGCGCTGTACGCGCACGTGTGGCGGTGAGTGGGCGCGGCCTAAAGGGGGCCCAGCGAGCGCATGGTATGACGGCGTCGGCGAAAAAAGCCCGCCACACGCTACGCGCGATGAGGGCGGCGCCACCGCCGCTCCCCCTCCACAGCGACGCGACGATCGATCTTTGCGACACCCTCGGCGGGGCGGGTGTAGCTGCCCTCGCCGCCGCCTCCCTCGGGGGGCGCCAGGCTGCCCTTGACTGGGTGCGCGTGCGCGCCCCCGCGCTCGGCGGTAGTCTGGGGTACAAACTGCACCGGCTGCAGTTGGGGCTGCACTACGAGAACGTCAAGTTCCTGCGCAGCTTCGGCTCGGAGGGCGGCGGCGACGGCCGGGTGAGGTACCCCTGCGGCGTCGCGGTGGACGGCGCCTTCGTGCTCGTGGCCGACACCCGCAACCACCGCGTGTGCGTGTTCAAGGACGGCGCCTTCGTGCGCAGCTTCGGCTCGAAGGGCACCGGCGACGGCGAGCTGAAGCACCCCACCGACGTCGCGGTGGACGGCGAGGGCAACGTGCTCGTCGCCGACCACTACAACCAGCGCGTGTGCGTGTTCAAGGACGGCGCCTTCGTGCGCAGCTTCGGCTCGGAGGGCTCCGGCGACGGCCAGCTGGACGAGCCCTTCGGTGTCGCGGTGGACGGCGAGGGCAACGTGCTCGTGGCCGACACCTTCAACCACCGCGTGTGCGTGTTCTCGGCCGAAGGCGCCTTCCTGCGCAGCTTCGGCTCGAAGGGCGTCGGCGACGGCCAGCTGGACTATCCCGCGGGGGTCGCGGTGGACACGAGCTCGGGCAACGTGGTCGTGGCCGACACCGAGAACCACCGCGTGTGCGTGTTCTCGGCCGAAGGCGCCTTCGTGCGCAGCTTCGGCTCGTACGGCGACGGCGACGGCCAGCTGAGTTACCCCACCGACGTCGCGGTGGACGCCGAGGGCAACGTGCTCGTGGCCGACGAGGGCAACCACCGCGTGTGCGTGTTCTCGGCCGAAGGCGCCTTCGTGCGCAGCTTCGGCTCGAAGGGCGTCGGTGACGACCAGCTGAAGTGCCCCGCCGGTGTCGCGGTGGACGCCGCGGGCAACGTGGTCGTGGTCGACCTGGGCTGCCACCGCGTGTGCGTGTTCGGCGCCTAGCGAGTCAGCTGGGGCCAGCTAAACCATCGGGCGCGGGAGGCCGATGGCGTGGCGGCGGCGGCAGAGACCGGTGGCCCCGTGGCAGTCGCCCCTGCCCGCGGTGGGCGCCGACGAGTTCGCCCACGTCGCAGGTTTCCTGGGCGGCGCAGACATGGCGCGCGTGGGCGCCACCTGTCTGGATGGCCGACGCGCGGGCGCGGCGTACGCGGACGACTGGTACCGCCCGGCGGGGCGCGCGTCGGTGTCCGACCGGCTGCGCGTGGTGCAGCGGGGGTCGCGGTACCAGAACATCCGTTTTCTGCGCACCTTCTGCGACCGCATCGTGGCCGGGGGGCTCGCGCTCGACGGCGAGGGCAACGTGCTGGTGACCAACATCATGGCGTGCAGCGTGTGCGTGTACAACAAGAGCGGCGTCTTCCAGCGCAGCTTCGGCTCGCCGAGCGCCGGCGACGCCCCCCAGCTGAGGCGCCCCTGCGGCGTCGCGGTGGACGGCGACGGCAGCGTGTTCGTGGCCGACCCGTGGAGCCACCGCGTGAGCGTGTACAGGCCGGACTACAGCTTCCTGCGCAGCTTCGGGTCGCGGGGCGCCGGCGACGGCCAGCTGGACAAGCCGAGGGACGTCGCGGTGGACGGCGAGGGCAACGTGCTCGTGGCCGACACGGGCAACCACCGCGTGAGCGTGTTCAAGGACGGCGCCTTCGTTCGCAGCTTCGGGTCGGAGGGCGCCGCCGACGGCCAGCTGAACCGCCCCTGGGGCGTCGCGGTGGACGGCGAGGGCAACGTGCTCGTGCTCGACTGGGGCAACCGCCTGTCCCGCGTGTGCATGTTCAGGCCGGACTACAGCTTCCTGCGCAGCTTCGGCGAGCTGCACTCGCCCAATGCCATCGCCGTGGACGGCGAGGGCAACGTGCTCGTGACCGACCTTCGCAGCGGCGTGTGCGTGTTCAAAGACGGCGCCTTCCTGCGCAGCTTCGGCTCGCACCAGCTGGATTGGGCCCACGCCGTCGCGGTGGATGACGCGGGTACAGTGTTTGCGAGCGGATACAGGAACTGCAAAGTGAGCATGTTCGGCGTTTAATTAAAACCGACGCTTCGTCGCTTTTATCTGCACTGCACACAAGAACAAACCGGCTGCGATGCGAGTGGCAGCGGTCTTTGCGCTGCTGTCGTTCGCCGCGGCCGGCGCCGCGGCCGGCGCCGCGGCCGCCGCGCACGACTGCTCGCTGGGGATGTGCTCCGGGCTGGAACTCGCGGAGCTGCTCGGCACCACCGCCGCGGACGAGTGCCCGGACGGGTCGGCCACGCCCACCTTGATCCAGCTGTCGTTCGCCATGGACGCCGCCGACGTGTGCGGTTACGGCTACCGCCCCCACGAGTCCGAGGACACGGCGATCACGATGCACTGCCTCTCCGACGGCGCCTGCGTGGCGACGCTGCGCGCCGGCGACACCTCCGCCGTCCGCGGCGTCGACCTCGGGCGCTGCCCGCGCGCGGTCGTCGGGGCCGACTGCCGGCGCGCGCTCGGCGCGGCGGGGCTCCGCCGCGCGTGCCCCTGCGAGCACGCGGGGCTCGTGGTGGCGCGGAACGGGTCCGCAGGCTGCGCCGCGGTCTGCGTCGCCATCGGCGAGCGGTGCGTGGAGAGCGGGGAGGTGCCGCTCTGGCGCGCCGAACAGCAGCTGCAGAGCGGCGCGACGAGCTTCGTGGGCGTCGCGCCGCGCGTGCTTCGCGGGCTGCGCCTGCGCCTGGACCCGACCGGCGCGGTGGAGGAGCTGTGGGTGGGCGCCGGGCGGAACTGCGATTAAAACCGAACAGCCGCGGCGAGGCAGCCGAGTGCGGCGAGCGCGACCGCGACGCCCATCTCCCAGTGCACGCAGCTGCCGAAATCCAGGCAGTCGTAGGCGATGCGCGCCGGAGACGTCGTCGCCACCCATCCCAGGGCCCACGGGATCGAGCGCACGGGCACGACGATGCCGCTGCCCAGCAAGTTGAGCGAGGCCAGCATCACGCTCGCGTTGAAGCACGCCTGGAACCCGCCCAACGCGTGGCCGGCAGTCTGCGTCACGAAGTTCGAGAACAGGTGCACCCCCAAACAAAACGAGAGGAGGTCGGGCAGCGGGGCCGGCTGCAGGGCCGCCCACACCGGCAGCACCAGCGCGGCCACGGCCGCCGCACTGTAGAACAGCTCCAGCACCACGTGCGCGGCGAAGTGCGCAGAGGGCGCGTACAGCCCGGCGGCCCTCTCGGCGCGGAACACGTCGCGGTGCCGCAGCAGCGCGCCGAGGGACACCAGCGGGAACACGGCCTGCAGCATGACGACGTAGCCGACGACGCCGCCGAAGTCCCACTCGGTCGCCCGGGCGCAGACGAGGGCCGTCAGCACGCCCAGCGCGAGTGCCGCCCCCACCCTGGGCAGGAAGTTCTCGCGGCGGTACGCGCGTTCTCCGCGCGCCAGCAGGGCGCCCGTCTGCGCACACCAGCCCGCCCGTGCGCGTGCGGGGCGGGGGGGGGCGGGGGGCAGCGACGTGCCCGCCAGCTCCGCCGGGTGCACCCCCCCCGCGCCCGGCTCCCACCCGCCCAGGAACGCCGCCACGGCCTCGGCGTCCGACAGCCCGCCGACGGCGCACCGTGCGAGCCCCCGCCGCGCGACCGCGACGCAGAGCTCCGGCGGCCCGTGCATCACCACGTGCCCGGCGGCCAGCATGACGACGTGGTCGAACCGCGCCCAAATGCGCTGCGAGGGCTGGTGGAGAGACAGCACCACCGTAGTGCCCGACAGCGCGGCCACCGTGTCCAGCAGCCCCTCCGCAGTCGGCGCGTCCAACCCGCTCAGCGGCTCGTCGAGCAGCACCACGCTGCCGCCGCCCAGCAGCGCGCAGGCGACGCGGAGCCGCGTGCTCTGCCCCCCGGACAGAGCGCCCACCTGCCGGCCGGAGCAGCGCCCCAGCCCCACGTTGGCCAACACGCGCCGGGCTGCGGCTGCCGGCTGGGCCCTGCACTTGGCATGGAACTCGACCGTCTCGCCCACGCGCGCGCCGTCGGCCCACGGCGCCGCCTGCGGGCACAGGTCGACGGCGTCTGCCGCCGGGGCCACGCAGCCGGACGCGCCCCGCTGCCTCCCGGCGAGGGCGCGCAGAAACAGCGTTTTCCCGCAGCCCGACGGCCCGACCACTGCCACCCGGGCCCCTGCCGGGAGCATCCCGCTGCTCGGGTGCAGCAGCCCCGGGACCCCGAGCGACCGCCAGTGCACCTCGGCCGGCGCCATGTATCTCGGCGGCCGCAGCGGCGGCCATAACCCCCTACTCCGCAACGTGCAGCTGCGCCTCCGCACACCCGAGCTCCTGCCCGTCTCCGCCGACGAGCTTCAGGGTGGCCACGAACAGGCCGGGCGGCGCGAACCGGCGGAGCGCCAGCGAAACGTCGACCTGCCCGGAGCGCTTCTGCAGATGCACGTCGAGCGCGCCCAGTCCGAGGGGCAGCAGCGTGTGCACCGGCACCGAGCCGGCCGCGCCCCGCGTCCGCACGATCGCCCGCCCGCCCCCGTCGCGCAGCTCCAGCACAAACGCCTCGGGCTGCGCCGCCCCCGGCTCCCCCGGCTCGAACCGCAGCTGCATGTGGTGCGTCCGCCCGCGCGCGAGGGGGTTCGGCTCGATGGAGTGGTCGCGCACCGCGAGCTGGTAGTCTCGGCCGGGGCACTGCCGCACCGTGGAGCGCGTCGCGCCCCAGGAGGCGTGGCAGTGCAGGAACGGGAGCAGGAACAGGAACAGGAGCGGGCGGGAAAGCATGCTCGCCGAGTGTCTGCCGAGTGTCTGCAGACCCCGCCGCCCGGCTTAAATCCCGGGCGCTGCAGCTGAGGGAGATGGAGTTCCGCGCGCTTTCGGTGCGCGCCCCCACAGGCGCCCCCATCCTGCGCGGCGGCAGCGGGGTCGTGCCGTCGGGCAGCCTCTGCGCCGTCATCGGGCCGAGCGGCGCGGGCAAGTCCACGCTGCTGCGCGCATTTTGCGGGCGGCAAGCCCTCGCGGGGGGCAGCGTGCACTGGGACACCCGCGGCCGCGTCGTGTTTCTGCCGCAGACCGACCACTTGTTCGACGAGCTCACCGTCTCGGAGACCGTCCGCTTCGCCGTCCTCTTGAGGACCGCCTTGCGGGGGGCCGACGCGCGCGCGCACGCCGCCTCGGCCGTCGCGGCTGCCGGCCTCGGGGCTGTGCAGCACACGCGGGTGGGCAGCGTGAGCGGGGGCGAGCGCCGCAGGCTCGGGTGCGCGCTCGAGCTGCTCACCAACCCGGCAGTGCTGCTGCTGGACGAGCCGCTCTCCGGACTCGACGCGGTGCGGGCCCGCGGCCTGGTCGACTGGCTCGCGGCCCTCTGCGCGCGCGGCCGCACGGTGCTGCTGTCGGTGCACCAGCCCACGGCGCGCATGATGCGCGCGTTCGACTGCCTGCTGCTCCTCGCGCAGGACGGCACCGTCGTCTACTGCGGCCCCACAGCCGGGGCCCGGGCTGCCCTGCGCATCGAGCCCGACCCCCGCGCCGCCCTCGCGGAGGTTCTGCTCGAGCACCTCTGCTGCCCAGACCCCCCCGCCCCCGCGCCGGAGTGGCCGCCCGCCCCTGTGAGCGAGCGGCAGGCATCGACGGGTGCCGGGGGGGGGGCGCCGCGCCGAGCGAAACCCGCGCCCGCGTCCTTCTGGTACCTGCTGAAGAGAGAGCGGCTGCTGGCCGCCCGCCGCAGCGTGCGCGGGACCTCCCCCGCCCTCCAGGCTGCCGCATTCGCGCTCGCAGTGGGGCTCGCCTTCGGGCACTTGTCTGCCGCGCCGCACGACGGCTTGCTGCAGCGGCTTTCACTCGCCGTGACGCTCGTCGTCTCCATCGGCTTCATGGACCTCGCGGCCGTGTCTCCGTTCCTCCGCGGCCGCCAGACCTTCTTGCACGAAGCCTGGAGCGGCGTCTTCGGCGCCGGGCGCTTCGTCGCCGCGCACTTCCTCGCAGGGCTCCCCGTGCTCCTGCAGCAGGCCTCGATCGTCGCGCTGGTCGTCTCGCGCATGACAGGCCACCCGCCCGGCGAGTGGCTGCTCGTCGCCGTTCTCTTGCTTCTCGGAATGTGCTCCCGCAGCATGGCCTTCCTCGTCGGGGCTGCTTGCTCGAAGGACGCCGCCGCCCTGCGCCTGCTGCCCGTGCTGCAGGTGCTGCTGCTGCTGTTCAGCGGGCTCTTCGTCCCACGAACGCAGCTGCCGCACGGCCTTGCCTGGGTAGCATACGCGTCTCCTGCCGCCCACGCGTTCTCCCTGCTGCTCACTGCGCAACTCCAGACGCTGTGCGCGCAGATCACGTGCGTGGACGACTTCGGGGACCCCGCCCCCGACTGGGGGAACGATGCGTTGCTGCGCTCCAACCTGACGCTGCCCGTGTCCGGCGCCACCCACGTCGCAGCCATGCTCGCCTTCGCGGCCGCCGGGCTGTCCGCGGCCGTGGCCGCTCTGCACTTGCGGGCGCACGGCCCGGGCTGCGCCCAGCACCGCAGCGCCTGTCGAAAGCGCAGCCAGTGCGCCCACCACGGCGGGGATTTCGGGACCCCCCCCCCAGAGGGCCTCGGCGATCTGCGCCAGACTCACGCGCGGCACCCCGAACCCGCCGTGCATGCCGGCGTCTGACCGACAGCGCGCCCGGTCTTAAAGCCGCGCGACGCGCTCGCCGATGGAGCGCCCGCCCCCCCCCGCGCTCGCGCTCGCGCTCCTCGCGCTCGCCCTCGCGCTCGCGCTGCCCGCCGCCGCTGCTGCCCCCC
>Ga0209709_10003819_pt1 | contig 12337 bp, 13 predicted proteins | sample ArcticOcean_MG_C_2_FD_187435 | JGI IMG/M metagenome (GOLD analysis project Ga0209709, IMG submission 187435) | Marine microbial communities from western Arctic Ocean - ArcticOcean_MG_CB4_136 (SPAdes) (version 2) | ecosystem: Environmental > Aquatic > Marine > Oceanic | place: Arctic Ocean... | reverse complement strand
TTTTTATAAGATTCGTCCGCGCTTCTTCTTCTTTTTCTGAGGTTGCATCTACAACCCTTTCCTAGGGATTGTCCAAGTTTAGCTAAGACCTCTAGCGTCGGAACTTCTTTAAGGAGTTTTTTATTGTCTGTTATTCTTGCGGAGAAGTTGACTATACCGTCAAACTCTAATGCTTTTAAATCTTCACTCATCTAATAATAATATTAACTTCTTAAACCCAAAGTAAATGATATTAGAAAAGAGAAAAAGAACACCAAGGTAGGTTTCGCCAAAAGCTAAACAGGCAAAAAGACACAGCCACACGGAAATACATATGGGGCAGCTTAAGAGCTTTGACAAAAAGCTATCCTCAGTAGACAGGTACTCAGAAAAGAAAACATATACTCCTGTTGCTTTTAAATGTTTCTCGTAAGGTTCAAAACAATCTTTTTTAAAAAACAATATCTTTTTTGTTATCTCGTAGAAGGCGTTTGTATCTGTCCATACGTACAAAACCATAGCAATAAAACAACAAGAACTTAGCGCGTCAGCCATACATCAGCTATGACTTCTTTTATTCGTGAATTTTTCAATAGGTTTGTGTTGTCTGATGGATGTGACGGTTTTAGAGGCATCAGGAAAACTTTATATTTGGTTCACGGAGAATGATTCTTTCGTTATGGAGGATAATTTTTCCAGCGCCGTAGTGGTAACGGTCGAAGAAGAGGCTGATAGAGCGTGCTTCCTTTGTGCTCTCGAGTCGATGGAGAAAGAAGCCAGAATAGTAAAAAAGACACGGCTGAAGGAGAAAGATTATTGGTTCTTGCGTCAGCCGTTGCAGTCAATAGAGCAGGATCTGACGATAGGCTTCGAAACGATCACAATGATATGTGCAATGATCGAAGATTTGAGCGAGATAAACGGAGTGAGGGTTAACTTTGACCCAAGCAGTATCTCCGAAAGAGATTTACAGGAGGTGCTTCTTGGGTCGATGGAACTTTTTCCAAAAAAGGGCTTGACTTAATTTCAACTCTATCGTAGAAGGTTTTTGTTCTTTGAATTAGCGGGGCCAGAGCGCGTCGAGGGTCAATCCTCGACAACCGAACTCTTTAGAGACCTCAGGCCCGTAAAAAGACTCCAGACGAATGAACTTAATAAGTTCAGAGCGATTTCGGGAAAGCGCCGCTTCACAGTCTGGGAAACATTAGTGATGATGTTTTGGTAGATACCTCAATTTCTCTCAAAAAGAAAAGCTGATAGTCATTCAGAAAAGTCCCCCCGCTTAAAATACTTAGAACTACATAGCAAAGAATGGTTGCGAGCTAGGCTGAAAAACATGGCCAATGCGACGGACTGAAGCGGGTATTCTTTGATAATAATATACTAAGACGTCTTACAAGGTAAACGGGCTTAGAGAGGACTGGTATTTCCTAATCAACTCAAAAGAAAATTTCGCAATAGGCCCCGAGTTAAAAAGCTGATAGTCAGTACCTTGGGATTATTAATATGAAGATCTTAGTGTTAAGTATGGTTATAATATTTAACATGGACGTAAGCGAGAGTATTATTCTTAAAGAAATAAAATTTATAGTGATGGATGAATTGCATTTTTTAGATGCGGGTTGGGTATATCATTTTAACGCAATTCCACAAAATAGAATGGATAGGCAAGTGGATTATTGGATGGAGAGAACTTATAGGGAGTTATATGAATAAAGTAGCATTCTTTTCAGAAACAGGTAATAATCAAAGGTATCCGAGAGATTTTCCAAATGCCCGTACAGAAGTTGCGTGGTGTTTAGCGTTAGATGCTCCAATGTGCAATTTAAGTGTATTGCCAGAAGATAAATTTGATTTAGGTATTGTTATTATACCAAAGAATAATCCAAATGTTAATTTAGATTTTATAAGAAAGTGTTGTGATAAAGTTGCAGTAATGCAAGAGGGGCCACATTGGTATTTCCAAGACTATTCAATTGAAAAACAATTTCATTATTATAATACATTGATGGATGCTGATTGGGTGTATTGTCATAATGAAAGTGATGTCAATTATTACACAGGTTTAGGATGTAAAGATGTTAGGGTGATGAGAAGTTTGATGATACCAAATGGAATATCAAGCCGCAGTGAATGGGGTGATGTTACAATAATTGGTGGTAATATGGTTAGTTGGTATGGTGGGTTTGATTCTTATATAGTAGCACGGGAAATTGGTGATCCAATATCTGCGCCATCAATGGGAAGAAAACAACCACAAGAGGACGCGATTGAAGATATAAAGTATATGGCTTATATGAGTTGGAGACAATGGATTGTAGCACTTAGTCAGTTTAATATTGGAGTTCATTTAATGAGAACACATGCCGCTGGAACATTTGCTATGAATTGTGGATTTCATGGAATACCTTGTATTGGATATAAAGGATTGGATACCCAAGAAATACTTCATCCATTGACAACCGTAGAAGTTGGTGATTTGGAACATGCAAAAGAGATTGGGTTGAAGTTAAAGAATAGTGAAAAGTTTTATGATTTGTGTAGCAAAACTGTACAAAAGAGATTTGCTACTTACTATGAAGAGTCAGCTTGGTTAATAAATTGGGGTGAGATAAATAGATGATTTTAGTAACAGGAGGAAGTGGATTAGTTGGAAAACATTTAAGGGATATTTTACCTGATGCAGCGTATCCACCAAGAACAGCTTATAATTTATTGGATCAAAAAGATGTTTATGAGATGTTCGAATATTATGAGCCAGATATTGTTATACATTTAGCAGCAAAAGTTGGTGGTATATTAGATAATATTAATTGTCCAGTAGAGTATATTGAAAATAATATTTTAATGAATACGAATGTATTGAGGATGTGTAATTATTTTAAAGTGGGTAAGGTTATATCTATACTAAGCACGTGTATTTATCCTGATGTAGTTGAAAGTTATCCAATGAAAGAGAATGAACTTTTCAACGGGCCCCCACCGAAAGATAATTTTGCTTATGCGATGTCAAAGAGATGCATGGCAACGCAAATGGATTCTTATGTAAAACAATATGGAAAGGAATGGTCTTATTTAATTCCTTGTAATTTATATGGCGAATACGATAAGTATGAAGAACACCACAGCCATTTCGTATCAGCACTAATTAAGAAAATTTATGATGCAACGGATATGGTAGAAATATGGGGAACTGGAAAGCCACTAAGACAATTTATGCATGCTGAAGATTTAGCGAGAGTTATAAAATATATGATTGTTAATAATATAGTTGGTAATTTTAATGTAGCGCCAGATTATGTTCATTCGATAGAAGAGATAACTAAAATAGGTATGGAATCTTGCGGTAAAGGTGATTTAGAAATTGTTTATGATAATACAAAGCCGGATGGTCAATATAGAAAAGATGTAGATTCTTCAAAACTAATTTCAGTTATGGGAGATTTTGAATTTACACCATTAGCTGAAGGTATAAGGAGAGTTTATGATAACTTTAGTAAAAGATACAATTGATAATAGTGATATAGATAGATTAGTTGATTGGTTAAAAACATATCCAAGATTAACTAAGGGTCCTGTAACATTAGAGTTAGAGGATAAGTTTTCTAAGTGGTTAGGTAGAAAATATTCTGTATTTTGCAATTCAGGATCGTCAGCTAACTTATTAATGCTATCAGCCTTACAGCAAGGAAAGAATTTAAAGAACAATAAGGTAGTAGTTCCATCCGTGGCGTGGGCTACTGATTTAGCACCAGTTATGCAATTAGGTTTACATCCAATTTTATGTGATTCTAATATGAGAGACTTATCTGCGGACTTAACGCATTTAGAGAAGATATTTCAAGAAGAATCACCATCAGTTTTAATGTTTGTTTCTGTGTTGGGGTTAGTTCCTGATATGAATAGACTTGTAGAATTATGTTCTAAATATGATGTTATTTTATTGGAGGATACCTGTGAATCCATGGGCTGTGAATATAGAGATAAAAAATTAGGTACATTTGGTAAGATGGCTAGTTTTTCTACATTTTTTGGTCATCACATTTCAACTATTGAGGGAGGTTTTATATCTACAGACGATGAAGATTTATATGAGATGTTGGTGTCTATAAGAAGTCATGGCTGGGATAGAGATTTGAGTGTAGAGACACAATTCAAATTACAGCAAGATTGGGATGTTTCTGATTTTGATGCGATGTATACTTTTTATTATGAGGGGTTTAATTTTAGGTCAACGGATTTACAAGCTTACATAGGATTGACTCAGATAGACAAGTTGCCGGCTTGGGGAGCGTGTAGAGAGAAAAATCTTTATAGATACCAAGATTTGATACAGAATAATTACTGGAAACCAACTACAGATGTGAATGATTTTAATTCCAATTTCGCGTATCCAATAATACATCCTAACAGAGATAGTATAGTTGAAAAACTACAAGAGAATGGGGTTGAAGTTAGACCAATGATTTGTGGCTCAATGGGCACTCAGCCATTTTATGTTAAAAAGTTTGGTGAACTGCGGTTGCCGAATGTCACAGAAATAGATTCATATGGATTTTATGTTCCAAATCATCCAAAGTTAACAGAAGATGAAATTAAATTTATCTGCAATATTGTAAACGAGTATTCATTATGAAAGCACTTATAACAGGAATAAATGGGCAAGATGGTTCTTATCTTGCTGAGTTATTATTGGAACGGGGATATGAAGTATATGGTATCCTAAAAAGAAATTCAGTTGCTGAAAATCAAACGGCTAGGTTAGATCATATTTTTGATAAAATTAATCTGGAGTATGCGGACATGACAGATATGGCATCATTAATACGTGTGTTGCAAATAATTAAGCCAGATGAAGTTTATAATTTAGCGGCACAGTCTCACGTCAGAATCTCTTTTGATCAACCAATATATACAACTAACGTTGTTGGGCTGGGCGTACTAAATTTACTAGAATCCGTCAGACTTACAGATAAGAGTATAAAGATATACCAAGCATCATCCTCTGAAATGTTTGGCAATTCATTTGACGAAGATGGCTTTCAAAGAGAAACTACACCAATGCATCCTACAAGTCCTTATGGGTGTGCTAAGGTATATGCTTATAATATTTCTTGTAATTACAGGAATTCATATGATATGTATATATGTAATGGGATACTTTTTAACCACGAATCTCCGAGAAGAGGTACTAATTTTGTTACGAATAAGGTTGTTAAGGAAGCAGTTAAAATCAAATATGGATTGTCAGATAAATTAATGTTAGGTAATTTGGATGCTACTAGAGATTGGGGCCATGCTAAAGATTATGTTAGAGCTATGACTATGATATTGGAACAAGATAAACCTGAAGATTATGTTTGTGCTACCGGCATTTCCCATTCCGTAAGAGATTTATGTGAATATGCTTTTTCTAAATTGGATTTGGATTATAAGGATTATGTTGGGGTTAATCAAAAATTTTGGAGACCTGAAGAGTTGGTTAATTTAAAAGGAGATTTTTCAAAAATTAAATCAATTGGATTTAAAGCGGAATATACATTTGAAACTTTACTTGATGAGATGATTGATTATTGGGTAGAAAAATATAGGAAATAATGAAATGAAAAAAATAGCATTTTTATCAGAACCACGACGGCATAAAGCTTTAAAATTTGTGTTAGAAAACTTTTTAAGTATTTTACCAGAAGAGTGGTATGTCCAAATTAATCACGGTACACATAACATTGACTATATAAAAAGTATAGTAGATGAAAGTGAAATAATATCTAATGCAGATTCAACCGGTAGATTTTTATTATATAATTTGGGTGTTGGAAATATGACACATAAAGACGAAAGTGATTTATTAAGAACTGAGGGATTCTGGGATAATATTGACGGGGATTTATTATTAAAATTTGAATGTGATACTATGTTATGTCCAAATTCAGAACATAAAATAAGTCAATTTGAAAAATATGATTATATTGGTGGATATTGGGGACCACAATTATATGAACCATTGGATGATTTATATCCAACATTGAAACCTGGAGGCGCATTTTCTCCTCCATATGATGGACCACAAGTATTGCCAATGAATGGCGCATTATCTATAAGAAATAAAGAAGTTATGTTAGATTTAATTAAAAATAAGTTTGAAGAATATTTAGCATCCGGAAAACCATATTCGGAAGATTACTTTTTTTCAGAGTATGTAGTTAAACCAACGACAAGAGATGTAATTACTTTTTCTATAGATAATGGATATATAGACCCACTTGATATGAAAGCTCCATTTGGTGTACATAAGCCTTGGGGTGGAAATCCAGCTAAAGGGCACGGTAGATCGTATGATAAAATTAAAGAGGTGTGTCCAGAGGTTGAAATTTTGAAATCACTTCAAGAAATAGAGGGACAGGAAAAAGCATGGACTATCCCAGTAATCGGTGGAGGAGTTTATAATGTATAAAGATGGACAAATAATGAGACTTGACGAAGTTAGAGATTTAGGGATAAACCCAACAGCCATTTTAGACATTGGCGCACACAGTGGACAATTTTATGGTTGGGCAAAAGGAATATGGCCACTTTCGGTAATATGGATGATAGAAGCTAATCATTTACACGAACATATATTAAAAAATATGACGGTCGGTACTGATGACGCATATTTAATAGCTGCTTTGGGGGACGAGGAAAGAGATGTTACTTTTTATACTCGGAGTGATAAGCCAAATACTGAAGGTAATTCATATTATAAAGAAGCTCTTTATTGGGATTTACCACAACTTGTACAGGAGAGTACGGTTAGGTTACAAAAATTAGATAATCTTTTTGAAGATGATACGACATTTGAGGTTATTAAAATAGATACGCAGGGTTCCGAGTTAGATATTTTGCGGGGCGGAAAGAATTTAATCAACAAAGCATCTGTAATTGTATTAGAAGTTTCTTATTTTGAGTGGAATTTAGGATGTCCGCTTGCAGATGAAATAATTGATTACATGGAAGCGATTGGATTTAAAGAGTTCATAGAAATTGGTGAACATTATTGGCCTGGAGGAAATAGTCCACCGGGAATTACTGATATGGAAACTGGAAAAACCATAGTTCAAAAAGATTTAGCTTTTATTAATAATAAGTTATGAGAGTATAATGAACAAAAATTTATTAGACAATTTCATTGTGAAATATAAAAATGTATACAAAACAAATGAACCATACAGTCATATTCGCATTAAGGATATTTTTTCAGACGAAACATTGAATGATGTGTGTGAAAATATTTTAAAAAATAAGGACACTTATAGTTGGAGTAAGTTGTGCACATCGGGAAATGATTTTTCTATGTTTGGGGAATCTATACAACAAATAATGGATTATTTAGTTTCAGATGAATGGGTTGAGTTTCTATCTAATCTAACTGAAATAAAAAATCTATATTCAGATCCATCTTGGTATGCTTCGGGTATAAATTATGAACCTCGTGGTAGTCATCTTGAACCCCATACCGATTTTAATTACAAACTAAATATTTGTGGGGACGGTGTGAGTTGGAGAAGGATTAATATTTTATTATTTTTATCATCAGAAAACTGGAAGGATGAGTGGGGCGGGCATGCTGAGAGTGGTAAATTAATAGAAAATAGTTATGTTAGTGTTAGAAAGTATAAACCACAGCGTAATTCATTAGTAGTGTTTGAAACGTTTGACGATTCAATTCACGGATTTGATTTAGTTAGATGTCCAAAAGACAAAGGCAGAATTGTGATAACAGCTTATTATTATACATTAGAACAGGGGCCACATTCACGAATCCAAACACATACAAACTATGTTGGTTGGGACGCGGAGAGAAAAGCTAATTCAGAATATTTTGGAAGAAGAGGAACTGGTTGGAGGGAATTATCAGAATGAAAAATAAAATAAAAAAGCATGTCGCCGATATGCCTCTTATGGAAGAATCGGAAGGCAATATACATATATGCTATCCATTTATAGGTGAAAAGGCTATAGAGTATGTTACGGACACTTTAAAGAGTAAATGGATAGGACAAGGTCCAAAAGTAGAACAATTTGAAACTAAATTTCAAAATAGATTTGCGCCGTCACGAAAAGCTATTGCTGTTGGGTCCGGAACAGACGCTTTGCATTTAGCATATGTGTTGGCAGATATAAAATCTGAAGATGAAGTAATTTGTCCTGTATTTACTTGTACAGCAACTAATATACCTTTATTATATATGGGTGCTAAAATTAGATTCGCAGATGTACAGCCCGATACATTGAATATGGATCCTAACCATGTAAAAGAACTTATTAATGAAAAAACTAAAGCCATAGTTCCAGTTCATTACGGTGGTTTGCCCTGTGATATGGATGAATTGCAGAGTATAGCAGACGAGTGGGGAATTCCTATTATTGAAGATGCTGCTCATGCTATGGGCGCTACTTATAAAGGTAAAACTATCGGAGAAATATCTGATTATACTATGTTTAGTTTTCAAGCTATAAAACATATAACAACTGGTGATGGTGGTATGCTATTGGTTAAAGGCACAGATGAAGATGCTGCTAAACGGACACGATGGTTCGGTATTGATAGAAAAGCAAAACAGAGTGGAGTTTGGGAAAATGATATTAAAGAAATTGGTTATAAATATCAAATGTCAGATGTAGCAGCTGCTATCGGATTGGCTGGACTTGAGGAGTTTGATAGAATTTCTAATTATAGGAAACATCTTTTTAATTTATATTGTGATGAGCTATCCAACTTTGCTGATGTTGAAATTGTTGGTATAAATAGAGATGACAGAGAACATGCTGCTTGGTTATTTACTGTACTAGTTAATAATCGTTATGATTTACAAAATAAGTTATCTGGTGTAGGCATAGAATCAAATCAAATGCATTTTAGAAATGATATGTATTCTATTTTTAAAGAGCACTGTGATAAAGAGATTTTTCCAAACATGGATATAATAGAGGATAAATATTTAGTATTACCACTTCACCATAAATTATCAGAGAAAGATGTGTTGAGAGTTTGTTCTGAAATAAAGGGGGGTTGGTAAGTGAAAAAGTTAGCGGTTATAGCATGTGGCTGGCACTATCCATCACAATTTTATGAAGAAATGTTAACTCAAAAGATACCGGCTGGTTGGGGAGTTGATTCATTTGTCATATCACACAGGCACCCTGAAAATGAAAATGTGATTAAAGAAAAAGATGAAGCTAGATCTTACAATGGAACTGATTTATTACATTATTTGGATTCTGTTTTGTATGAATCGCCATTGACTGAAAAGGATATAACAGATTTTGGTTGGAAATATATTGAAAAACCAAATACTATGGGTGATATGGAAGTTTTTAATCAATGGGCAGAAGATTATGATTATAGAGAGTATGATATGTTTTTTATAACTCACGATGATAATATAATACTTGAAGATTCTTTATTTGAAGATGTATTGGGCGAAGATGGAATAAATTTATATAAACCATTAGTTGAAACAAGAGTTGGCAGAGATCAATTCAATATCGAATTGGTTGAAAATGATTTAGATTGGCATTATCTGGGAAATGGATATTCCAGATATATTCCAAAGGCTATGACACCCAGAGGAAGCTTTGGATTTTATACAAAAGATTTAATTGATAGGATGGGCGGTAACTTTAGTATGGATGATATAACTCTTACAAGAATAGGAGAAACAGCGACTCCTGAAAATCACCTATCTTTGAACGATTGGAACACCAGCGATGGTAATTTTAGAGATTTTTTATACAAAAGTGACAACTTAGAATTAGTTGATAAGACACGATTTATATCCAATACAAAAAGGGTTAGTAAATATTGTATAGAAGGAGAACGGGGGTTTATACATAAAAATAATACATCAGAAAAGCATTATATACCAGCTGTTAAAGAATTATTTGAGGAAACTTTAGAATGAGAAATGTAAGTGAAGCCCCAATAATTCACGATAGACATTTAGTTAAGGGGTGGCTGGAAGAAATGTTACAGCGAGATGATTATAAAAATGCATTTAAAATGCCAAAAAACTTAACAATTGTTACGTGTAGAAATGAAGGACCAATGACAGAAAGGATGATAGATTCTTTGGAAGGTTGGGATAAAGTCTCTGTATTAGAAAAATCAATGGAATATCTGGGTATTGATGGGTTGGTGGTTTTAGAAGATGATAGATTGCCTTGGAGAAACACATTTAAATTTGAAATGTTAAATAACTACCTAAATTCAGGGAAATGTAAAACTGAATATTTTATGTGCTGTGACGCCATCGATGTGATATTCAAAGACGACCCACAAAGAGTTATTGACATATTCGAATCCTTTGATTGTGATGCTTTATTTATGTCTACTCCGGGATTAGATGGATATAGTTGTATGCCGGAGGTGAAACGATTTGCAGATAAAATTAATGGTGATAATAGCAGATATTTGAATAGCGGAGTTTATATAGCAAAAACTGAATTTATAAAAGAGGTAATTAGTGAGGCAATGAATTATGCAATACCTCATGGAGTAACGATGGATAAATATAGAGAATATTTAGAAAGTAAACCTGAAGATTATCCTAAAGGTTCACAAGACCAAGATATCTTTAGATATATGGAACCTGAATTTTATCCACGATTAAGAGTGGATTATAATAACCAAATGGCATTTAGGAGTTAAATTGAAAGTATTAATAACAGGTGGAACAGGAACAGTCGGCAAATCACTTATTAGATTGAATGACAATGAGTACATCAATGTCAGTAGAAATGAAGAGAAGATAGCTGAACTAAAACGAGAACATCCAGAGGTAAAGTCTTATGTAGGTAACATAGAAGATAAAGGATTGTTACTTAGAGTATTTAAGGACGTTAAACCAGATGTAGTAGTTCATGCGGCTGCTATGAAACACATTGATTTGATGGAGACCAATCCTATCGCGGGCTGTAATATAAATGTGATGGGCAGTTTGAATGTAGTGGAAGCTAGTATTATTAATGATGTTCCAATCACTGTAGGTATCAGTACAGATAAGGCTTGTTTGGCCGAGAGTGTATATGGTGCTTCAAAGTATCTGATGGAACGAGTATTTATGAATAGTAATAATGATAACAATAGATTTTCATTGACTAGATTTGCTAATGTGGCTCACAGTAATGGTTCAGTATTACCTTTTTGGTTGAAGTTAAAGGCAGAAGGTAACCCGCTTAAACTTACAGATCCAGATATGAATAGATTGGTATTTAAACAAGCTGATGCTGCGCAGTTAATTAAGAGAACTATCAAATGGACAGAAGAGCATGGCGGCGGCTTCGTTAAGTCTTATAAGATGAAGTGTGTTAATATGCTTGATTTAGCTATGGTTATAGATAATGAAGAGGTGGGTATAGAAATAGTTGGAAAGCGGCCTGGCGAAAAAACTGATGAGGATTTGATATCTAAAAATGAAATAAATAGAACTTATCTTTATGATGATGATATTCATATTCGCATGGAAAATAATTATGGGGATAATAAACTCACAGCACCATACAATTCAAAGACTGCTAGAAAAATGACAGACGAAGAAATAAAGGAATTGGTGTGGGGTTAAAAGATTATAAGGTAGTTTGGTTTACAGAAGGTGGGTGGCAAGGTAAGGTATCGTTAGATAATCCTAATATGAGGAATGATGTATCTACTAAATGGCTTTTAGGTGCTGAACATTATCCGATATTTGATATGCCATCGGTACTTGAACACTTTGGTGAGAAACACTTTGATTTCGGTATAGTGACATTACCTAAAACGAATGTGAATAAGTTGATGGCATTTGATATGATTGATGATTTGAAAAAACTATGTAAAAAAACCATATCTATGCAAGAAGGTCCACATTGGTACTTTCAGGATTACACGATGGAAGAACAGATTTGGTGGTATAATGCACTTACAGAGTTTGATATGTTATTTGCACATAATCATAAAGATGTGAAGTATTATAAAGGAATTACTAATAAACCAGTACATAAGATGCCAACATTGATGTTAGCTGAACGTTTGGGTATTAAACCAAGAAGTGAATGGGGTGATGCTGTAATAATTGGTGGTAATATGGTCAGATGGTATGGTGGGTTTGATTCCTATATAGTAGCCCAAGAGTTTGATATGCCAATAGTTGCTCCGTCAATGGGTAGGAAGATAGATAGAGAAGATGAGATGGACATACAACATTTACCATATATGACTTGGGTGGAATGGATTAATAATTTAAGTCAATATCACGTTGGTGTTCATATGATGCCAACACATGCAGCTGGTACATTCACATTGAATTGTGCATTCCATGGAATACCTTGTATTGGTTAT
>Ga0209709_10003818_pt1 | contig 12337 bp, 10 predicted proteins | sample ArcticOcean_MG_C_2_FD_187435 | JGI IMG/M metagenome (GOLD analysis project Ga0209709, IMG submission 187435) | Marine microbial communities from western Arctic Ocean - ArcticOcean_MG_CB4_136 (SPAdes) (version 2) | ecosystem: Environmental > Aquatic > Marine > Oceanic | place: Arctic Ocean... | reverse complement strand
GTTTTGCAACTTGGTTAGATATGTCTCCTGCAGATGGAGATATGTTTGCTCTACCAGATCCTGAAAGTTTAATTCAACTACCTTGGAACAAAGAAATTGGCTGGTTAGCTTCTGATTTATATATGTACGGTAAGCCTGTTAAGGCTTCACCTAGAGTAATGCTCAAAGAGCAAATTAATAAATTGAACAAAAAAGATTTAGTTATGAAATCAGGTGTAGAGTGTGAATATTTTTTAATATCAGAAGATGGTAGCAAAATTGCTGATACTAGAGATACACAATCAAAACCTTGTTATGATCAGTCTGCTTTAATGAGGAGATATGATTTAATCAAAGAAATTTGTGATAGCATGATTACCATGGGTTGGAACCCGTACCAAAATGACCATGAGGATGCTAATGGTCAGTTTGAAATGAATTGGGATTATACAGATTGTTTAACTACAGCTGATAGACATGTATTCTTTAAATATATGGTTAAATCATTAGCTGAAAAACATGGTTTAAGAGCAACATTTATGCCCAAACCTTTTGGAAATTTAACAGGTAATGGATGTCATGCTCATATTTCTTTATGGAATGGAAAAGTAAATAAATTTTTAGATAATGGAGACAAATTAGGTTTAAGCAAATTAGCTTATAATTTTTTAGGTGGAATTATGAATCTTACTCAACCTTTAACGGCTTTTTTTAACCCAACAATTAATAGCTATAGAAGAATAAATGCACCACCAACAAAATCAGGTGCCACATGGTCTCCTAGTAGTATATCTTATACAGGAAATAATAGAACTCACATGATAAGAGTACCTGATAAAGGTAGATTTGAATTAAGATTAATGGATGGAGCAGTAAATCCTTACTTGCTTCAAGCAGGCATAATTGCTGCGGGCTTACATGGAATAGATAATAAAATAAATCCTGGCGAACCTTTATCCTGCAATATGTATACAGATCATAAAAATTACCCAAACCTAAAAAAATTACCTAATACAATTGAAGAAGCCTTAGATCAATTAGAGAATAGTAAAGAAATTAAAGAAGCATTTGGTAATGATACTATCGATAGCTACTTAAAGTTAAAAAAGTCTGAAATTAAGAATTTTGATCAGAATGAAAAATTTGACAAAAGAACTGATGTTACTAGTTGGGAAAAAAACAGCACACTTGATTGTTAAACTAAATGAAAGCAATCATAGATAAAGCACAATGGTCCATACCATCCTTATTAGAAAATAAAAATTATCAATTTAATAAAGAAAAAATTTTAACTTCTCTTCCTGAAAAATTTATTGATGAGGCTGTTCAGTCTATTTCTAAGTGGGAAACATATGCTCCTACACCACTACATGAACTGAATAAGTTAAATGAAGAGCTTGGATTTAAGAAAATTTATTATAAAGATGAGGATAAAAGGTTTAATCTTAAATCGTTTAAGGCTCTTGGGGGTGCTTTTGCAGTAGATAAAATTGCTAATGAAAAAGATAATATAATAGTCTCAACTGCTACAGCTGGTAATCATGGAAGATCAGTGGCATGGGGAGCTAAAAGACTTGGTTTAAAATGTAAAATATTTATTAGTGAATTTGTAAGTGAAGCAAGAGCTAATGCTATGAGAGATTTAGGAGCTGAAGTAATTAAAGTTATGGGGAATTATGACGCTTCTTTAAAAGAATGTATTAAACAATCAAAAATAAATAATTGGGAAATAGTTCAAGACGTTTCTTGGGAAGGATACAAAGAAGTTCCAAAATTAATTATGGCTGGCTACACAATAATGATTAAAGAAATTATGGATCAAAATAAAGAGGAACCCTTTACTCATGTATTTTTACAAGCAGGTGTTGGTGGAATGGCTGCTGCTATGATTGCTGGTTTTGCAAAATATTCAAATAATATTCCAAAGTTTGTTATTGTTGAGCCAGAAAATGCAAATTGTGTATTTAAAAGTCTGGAAAATAATAAGGCTACTACAGTCGATATTGTTAATGAGACAATAATGGGTGGAATGTCATGTGGTGATGTTTCAACAGTTGCTTGGGAAATACTAAAAGATTCATCAAATTATAGCCTAACGATAACAGATGATGAAATATCTATGGTGGTGGCAATGTTGGCAAAGGCTAAATTATCTGAAGAAAAAATAATTGCAGGAGAATGTGCTGTACCAGGCATTATTGCGCTAATTGGTTTGTTCAAAAATAAAGAATATCTTAGTAGATTATCCTTAAATTCCAATTCTAAAGTTTTATTATTTGGCTGTGAAGGTCTTACTGATACGGCAATTTATAAAAAATTATTAGATGATGGCTTAAAAAAAATATGATTTATATGACAAAAAATGCAATCGTCTGGATCCGTGAAGATATTAGGATTGAAAAAAATGAAGCTTTGGCATTTGCCAGTCAAAATCATGAGGCTGTTACCGCATTATATATATATAATCCTAAGCAGTTTGATAAAATAAGAGAAGCTCAAAAGTGGTGGCTTTCAAAATCCTTAGAAAATTTTAAAACTGATTTAGATAAATTTAATATTTCATTGGAAATTCTTTCTGATGATGAAATTAAAGTGTTTTCCGATATTAAAAAAAAAGATGATGTAACTGTTTATTGGAATAAAGTCTATGAACCAGATGTAATCAGTAATGGTAAAAAGATAAGAGATATATTTATTAAAAATGGAATTAACTATAAATACTTTAAAGGAAATATTTTACTAGAATTTCAAGAGCTAACTAAAGATGATGGTACTCCGTACAAAGTTTTTACTCCATTTTGGAAAAAGACAGAACAAACTTATTTGAATAAAATACCTTCAAAAATTTTAAAGATTAAAAAAAAACAAGATAAAACAATTTTTTTTAAAAAAACGATTTCACCAAAAGATTTTTTACCAAAAAATGATTGGTTTAAAAAATTAGATAAGTACTGGTCACCCTCAGAGAATGAGGCAAGAAAATACTTACAAAAACTTATAAAATATAAAATTAAAGATTATGGTAAAAATCGAGATATACCATCTGTAGAAGGAACATCAAAATTGTCTCCATTTTTAAAATTTGGTCAAATCCATGTTGAAACTATATGGAATGAATGCCAACAGATAAAATCCAAAGGTATGGGATACAGAAAGTATATTAATGAATTGGGATGGAGAGAATTCTCACATAGTTTAATAAATTATTTTCCTCAAATGCTAAAAGGTAACCTTAGAAAAGACTTTGATAATTTTCCATGGGTAACAAATGATAAATTTCTTGAAAGATGGAAAAAAGGAATGACCGGATACCCTATTGTTGATGCTGGTATGAGAGAGTTATATGAAACTGGCTGGATGCATAACAGGGTTAGAATGATAGTTGCATCTTTTTTAGTTAAGCATTTAAGAATTCACTGGATGGAAGGAGAAAAACACTTCAAGAACTGTCTAGTTGATTACAACAAAGCTAGCAATGTTGCACAATGGCAATGGGTTGCAGGATGTGGTGCAGATGCAGCTCCTTATTTTAGAATATTCAATCCAATTTTACAGGGTGAAAAGTTCGATAAAGAAGGAATTTATACAAAAAAATGGGTACCCGAACTTTTAAATATACCTAACAAATTTTTATATAAACCTTGGGAATTAGAAAAAAAGTATCAAGAACAAATTAAAGTTATCATTGGGAGAGATTACCCAGAACCAATGGTAGATCATGCTAAAGCTAGAATAGCTGCTTTAGAGGCTTTTCAAAAAATCAAAAAAAATTAATCACCTATATAGTGAAGAATAACTGTTCGATTTTGCTGTTTAATCCTGTGTTCAAAAAGATAAATACCCTGCCAAGAACCAAGTAAAAAGTTTCCCTCTTTAATGCTCAATGAAATTTGATTGTTGGTTAGAGCAGATTTAATATGTGCTGGCATATCATCCTTACCTTCCTCAGTATGAATATAAAGATCATTATTCATAGGTACCAGCTTATCAAAATAATTAATCAAATCAGTCTGAACATCTGGGTCTGCATTTTCCTGAATTATTAAAGATGCACTAGTGTGCAGAATACTTATATTTAAAAGACCATTTTTGAATCTATTTAATTTAATCCAATCTATGATTTCATTTGTAAACTCATACAAACGCAGTCCATTTGTTTTAATTTCAAGATCAAAAAATTTCTGTATCATCTAAATATTTGAACTTGAGGTAAGCTCATATAATCTACTCACTGTTCTCATGAAAGGTTTTGACAAATTATTTGCTGTAGTTATTTTTTTTAAATTTGAAGCACTGCTAATAATTAAATTTACTTTTTTTTCATAAATAATATCTATTAAGGTAATAAATCTTTGTTGTTGATTTGAATTATCATCATTAAAATTAGGTAAGTTTTCAATTAAAATATATTTACACACATTTGCTATTTTAATATAATCCTCTGCTCCTATATTTTTATTACACAGATCTTTAAAATCAAACCTAACAATCCCTTCATAATAATTTTTGATGTTAAATTTTCTACCTTTGATTAATAAAATTTTTTCTTGTTTAATCTTATTCTTAGTAAGTTTTCTAAATAACTTATTAATTTTAAAATTAGTTATTTCATTTAGGGGATATAAATATCTATCATTATTTTTATTTAAAGATTTACGATAATCATCTTTTATAGCTAGGGTTTGTTCAAAACACTTTTTTTTCATAATTTTAATAAATGGTATAAATTGTTCTCTTTGAAGGCCATCTTTATATAGGTCATTTATTTTTACATTTGATGAAAAAATAACTTTAATATTCTCATCAAATATTTTCTTGAATAAACTTCCTAATATCATTGCATCAACAATGTTAGTGACCTGAAATTCATCAAAATAAATTAATTTATATTTTTTTTTTAACTTACCTACAAATTTATCAATAATATTTTTTTTTTTATTATTCTTGTTTTGAAAAATAAAATCGTGAAAATTAATCATAAATTCATTAAAATGTAGTCTATGCTTAGTTTGTTTAAGGTTTTCATAGAAAAAATTCAAAATCATAGTTTTTCCAACTCCAACATCCCCCTGCAAATAGAAACCTGGAATATTTTCATTTTTTGAAAATAAATTTGCGAAGAAATTATAATTAAAGTTATTTTGATAAAATCCATCAATAGCTTCTATAATTATTAACTGACTGGTGTTTATCTCTAGTTTTTTTATCTTGCAGTGGTTTAAGAATAATTTTTTAAGGTTCATATTTTTTTTTTAAAATCTATACCATAGTCAGATCTAGGTCCTTTTCTTAAGCCAAAGGGTCCAGATATAATAAGTGTTAAAGGTTTTGTGTTTTTTTTCAAATCTACTCGGTGAAGAGTGTTAGATGATCTAAAGCCGATATATCCTGCAGGTCTCCAAAATTTACCCTGTTTTAAGGTCTCCCAGTAACCATCCCTTAAGATTATAGTTATAAAGGGAAATGTGTGATTATGAACGCCTACACCATGATCATTGGCCAACATTTCATGTATTAGGATATTAAAAGGAAACCATCTTGGTCTATGTCTAATTAATAGATAATACCTATTCATCCATGGTTTTGCTTTATAGAATTCTGGATGAGAAGGTCCTCTATCTAAAACAATTTTTTTTCTACCCAACTTCTCGAGCAACTTAAGAAACATATTAATTCAGTTTAATAATAGCATTATTGGTAATAATAAAAAGATTTTGGTCTAAAATTGAAGGTCTTAAAATTTTCTTGTTATCGATTTTTAACATGTTTTTTATAAGACCGCTCTTTGTCTCAATTACTAATAATCGACCATGATCAGTGGTTAAATAAATATTATTACTACCCATAACAAATCCTGTAGGTTTAATTTTTAATCGTTTTTTGGGTTTAATATTATTAAAAATGTCTGAAATTCTAATAATGTTACCTGTAGTTTTTTCAATAACTATAAAATAACCTTCTAGGGATACTGTAAATATATAATTTTCTACTAATGTGGGTCTTAAATTTGAATTAATTTTTTGCTGCCAATTTATTCTTCCTGTAATTAAATCTAAAGCGAAGAATTGATTTTTATTGTTCGAAAAATATAAAGTTTTTTTATCGGCAATAATTTCAGATGTTTTGAGGAAAAAAGTTTCATCATAATAAAGAGTATTTTGGGTTGGTGTTTGCCAAATTAGTTCACCAGTATCAATATTAACAGAACTTATGTCTCCCAAGGAATTATTAAAGTAAATTTTTTTATCATTGATTATTATTGATAATTTTTTTTGTGATTTTATAAAAGAATTTTCAGTTTTTACATTCCATATCTCTTCACCATTTTTGATTGAGTATGCTCTTAAAATATTTTCAAGATCAATTACAAAAAACTTATCTTTATGAATTTTTATCTGGGAATTAAATGGGGCAGAATTATTTTTAGACCATAATAAATTTCCGTTATCAATATTTATGGCATAATATTTTGCTATATTATCCGTAACTATTAAAGTTTTATTATCATTTGCAAAAAATAAAATAGGTTTTTGTTTTTTTTCTAATTTTGAATAAAAATTTTTCTTCCATATCAAATTTGAATTATTATCAAATTTGATTATTGAACCTTTGTCATCAAAAAAAATTATATTATCATTATTAAACGATATTTTTGGATCATGTTGATAGAAATTCTTAATTTTAGAAAATTTAAATTTTGATATACTTTTCAAATTTCCTTGGTATTCAACTCTACCAGCATTATTATTAAAGTTTCCTAAATTTTTTTGATTTGTAGTTTTTGAACTAAAATTAATTTCTATAGTAGGGTTTAACTCTAAATTGAGTGTTTTATCTTTTTTAAAAATTTCCTCTATATTTTCTTGTTTTTCTTCTATGATTTCTGAGTTTGTCCAAAACTTAGATTTACTTGTAAAAGAACAGCTGGTTATAAAAATGAAAATAAATAATAACTTTAGATTTCTATTCACTAAGGTCTCTATTGATTCTTTTTTGTGACTTTAGCTTGATGTCTTTATTACTATTTTCATTGGCTAAGATTTGATTAAAAAACTCTTTAGCTTTTTTATTTTCGTTTTTTGAGTAAAAATATTCTGCTAACAAATATAAAGAATGTGATTTCCATATACTTTGTGAGTTAATTATTGGATTAAGTATTTGTATTAGTTCATTTTCTGTTGCAAAATTTGAGTTAAAAAGTGCTTTTTTATAAATGACTAAATTCTGTATTTCATTTTCTAAATTTGTTTCATCGATTAATATGTTAAATAAATTATTAATTTCATTTTTATTATTTATTAAATCATTATCTATCAAAAAATACATTGCTAAAGGTGAGTAGGTTTTGTCTTTTTTGTTAATTATATTAATTAGTTTATTAATTGTAATTTTTTTTTCCTCAACATTAAAATCTACTACTGTTGAGTTAAACTGATTTGCTAATTTTACTTTATTTCTATCCCTAAACTCATAAAAAGAAATATAGCTTAATAATAATACTAATATAATCAAAATACTTATAATAATTTTTTTTTTATTATTAATAAAAAAATTTTTTATTTTTTCATTTCTTGTATTGGTATCGATTATTGTAATTTCTTCGTCCATATTTAAATCATATTTCTTAAAACATATTGAAGTATTCCACCATTCTTATAATATTCTAATTCGTTTTTAGTGTCAATTCTGCAGAGTGTTTTGATTTTCTTGATATCTCCAGATGCATATTTTATCTCAACTTGTACCTGGTCTGAAGGATTAACACCTTCTTGAATATCAATAACTGTAATTAACTCTGAACCAATTAAATTTAGATTTGTTCTGTTATTTCCTTCAGTGAATTGAAGTGGCAATACACCCATACCAATTAAATTTGACCTATGAATTCTTTCAAAACTTTCAGCAATTACCACTTTTATTCCTAATAATTTTGTTCCTTTCGCAGCCCAATCTCTAGACGATCCTGTGCCATATTCTTTTCCTCCAATTATAGCCAAATCAGTTCCTCTTTTTTTATATTCTTCAACAGCGCTATAAACAGACATAACCTTTTCTTCTGGATACAGCTTTGTAAAACCACCTTCAGTACCTGGAGCCATTTCATTTTTTATTCTAATATTTGCGAATGTTCCTCTCATCATAACTTCGTGGTTTCCTCTTCTAGATCCATAAGAATTGTAATCTTTTGGTAATATTTGATGCTCCATAAAATATTTACCTGTAGGGCTTTCTTTTTGAATATTTCCAGCTGGTGAAATATGGTCAGTTGTTACCATGTCACCTAAAATTAAAAGAGGTCTTGCATTTTTAATCGGTTTAAAACCTTCGGGCATATCAGATAAATTTTCAAAGAAAGGTGGCTTCTTCACGTAAGTTGATCCCACATCCCAATTGTAGATACTTGTATTTTGAGTTTTAATTTCTTGCCATTGTTTAGGTCCTTCTGAAACATTTGAATATCTTTTAATAAACATTTCAGCATTCAGAGATTCTCTTAATGTATCTTCAATCTCTTTATTTGATGGCCAAATATCTTTTAAGAAAATATCCTTACCTTCTTTGCTTTTACCTAATGGTTCTTTGTATAAATCAAATTCCATATGTCCTGCAAGTGCATAAGCTACAACTAGCGGAGGTGAAGCTAAATAATTAGCCTTAATATGAGGGGATATTCTTCCTTCAAAATTTCTATTACCAGATAATACTGACACGGCGTATATATTTTCTTTATCAATAGCATTAACAATTTCATCAGGCAATGGTCCTGAATTTCCAATACAAGTTGTGCAACCATAGCCTACTAGATTGAAGCCTAATTTATCTAAAAATACATTTAATCCAGCTTTTGCTAAATAGTCGGTCACTACTTGTGACCCTGGTGCTAATGATGTTTTTACCCACGGTTTAGTTTCTAAACCAAGTTCTACTGCTTTTTTAGCTAATAAGCCCGCACCGATCAAAACGTTAGGATTTGATGTATTTGTGCATGATGTAATTGCAGCAATTAATATTGATCCATCTTTGATTTCATAATCTGTTCCAGAAACTTTTGAAAAATGTTTTTCTTTTCTTTCAGTAGCATCTTCAAGAACTTTTTTAAATCCTGAAGAAGCATCAGTTAATAAAACTTTATCTTGAGGTCTCTTAGGTCCTGAAATTGTCGGTACAATTGTTGACATATCTAATGATAATGTATCAGTGAATTCAATTCCGTCACTAGCCCATAAGCCTTGTTTTTTTGCATATTGCTCTACTATGTTAACTGTATTTTCATCTCTTCCTGAAAATCTTAAGTATTTTAATGTCTCATCATCAATTGGAAAAAAGCCACATGTAGCTCCATATTCTGGGGCCATATTTGCAATAGTTGCTCTATCAGCAAGTGTTAAATTTTTTAAACCTTCTCCATAAAACTCAACAAATTTTCCAACAACACTCTTATCTCTTAACATTTTTACTACAGTTAATACCAAATCTGTTGCAGTCGTACCTTCTGGCATTTTGTTAGTTACTTCAAATCCAATTACTTCAGGTATTAACATTGAAATTGGTTGACCTAACATTCCAGCTTCAGCTTCAATTCCACCTACACCCCAACCAAGAACAGATAATCCATTAACCATAGTAGTATGACTGTCAGTACCAACTAATGTGTCAGGAAATAGATAGTCTTCCTCATTAAATTTCTCTGACCAAACTACTTTTGATAAATATTCTAAATTAACTTGATGGCAAATTCCTGTTCCAGGCGGAACTATTCTAAAATTATTAAATGCTTGTTGGCCCCATTTTAAAAAAGAGTATCTCTCCCCATTTCTTTTAAACTCAATATCTACATTTTTTTCAAACGAGTCTGCATTAGCTGACATATCTACTTGTACCGAGTGATCAATAACAAGGTCAACTGCAGATAATGGATTAATAGTATTTGGATCTTTATTTTTTTCTTTAACAGCCTCTCTCATAGCTGCAAGATCAGCAACTGCTGGTATACCCGTATAATCTTGTAATAAAACCCTAGCTGGCCTGTAAGCTATTTCGGTTGATGATTTTTTTGTTTTTAACCATTCCTTAATTGCTACTATTTGGTTTTTAGTAACAGACAAGTCATCTTCATATCTTAGTAAATTTTCTAATAAAACTTTAAGTGATTTTGGAAGTTTTGAAATTCCATCTAAACCATTTTTTTCAGCTTCTGATAAAGAATAATATTTGTAATTACTATTATTAATTTTAATAGATTTTAAAGAGTTATATGAATTTTTATTTCCTGGTTTCATTTAGTTTTAGATGTAGAACCCTATTATACAAAAGATAAGTAGCAATGACATAGCATAATTAAATCGTTTAATAAAATTATTATTTGTAGCAAATTTCCTCAGAAACTTGCCTAAAAATGTCCATGAAGTGATACTTAAAAATGCTGTTACACTGCAGACTACAATTACCCAAATAGAGTGATTCAAGTAGTTTTCTCCTTGTTCGACAAAATTTGAACTTAACGTCACTCCAGCCATTACTCCTTTTGGATTTATAAACTGAAATATAAATTTATCAAAAAACTTTACTGGATTTTCAGTTTTTCCATCAGATGAAGTTTTTGAAAATGAAATCTTGTAAGCTAGATAAATTAAAAAAAATGTTCCAAGAATTCTTATAATTTCCTGAATCATTGGATAATTTTTGAAACTTGATATTAAAACAAAATTAATTAATATAATTAAAGTTGTGTAACCAAAACCAACTCCTAGAATTAATGGTAAAGTTTTTCTAATTCCAAAATTAAAACCTGAGTATGCTGCAACAGCGTTATTTGGTCCTGGTGTAAATCCTAGTGATAAAGAAATTCCTATTAATAGTAATAATTCAGGATGCATAAGAGTTAAGCTATTGGATGACCGTTTTCAGATTTTTGAGATGGATGAACAAGTATAACTTTTCCCTCACTATCTATTGATCCTAATATAAGCACTTGAGATACCACTCCTGCAATATTTTTTTCAGGAAAATTACATATTCCAATTACTTGTTTTCCTTTTAAATTATCTTCATTGTAGTAATGAGTAATTTGAGCAGATGACTGTTTAATTCCAATCTCTTTTCCAAAATCAACCTCAACCACTAAAGATGGTTTCCTAGCTTTTTCATTTTTCTTTACAGAGATTACTGTACCAACTCGAATGTCTACTTTATCAAATATATCAAAGGTGATTTGTTCTTTCATATATTTAATATATAATAGTTGATAAATATGAGTACAGAAAATAATTCAGAGCTATTGTATGATAATTCAGTTCAAATTTTAACAGACTTAATAGCTTTTAAAACTATTTCAGGAGAAGATAACAGCTCATTAATTAATTATTGTGATGATATCTTAAAAAAGTTAGGTGCTACTTCTTTTAGAACTTATGATGATGAAAAAAAAAGAGTAAACTTATTTGCTACACTAAAAGCTAAAAATTCAAATAATAAGAAGCCAATTATCTTATCAGGCCACACTGATGTTGTTCCTGTTTCAAAGGGTTGGAGTTCTGATCCTTTTACCGCAACTATTAAGGGTGATAAATTATATGGGAGAGGTTCGTGTGATATGAAGGGTTTTATTGCATGCGCTTTAGCTTATGCACCTATTTATTCTAAATCAAACTTAAATAGAGATATTCATTTCTCATTTACATTCGATGAAGAAACAGCATGCCAGGGCGCACCTATACTAATAGAGGAATTAAAAAAAAGAGATATTAAAGATGGTATTTGTATTATTGGCGAACCAACTAATATGAAAATTATTGACGCTCATAAAGGATGTTATGAATATACAACTTATTTTAAAGGTTTAGCGGGACATAGTTCGGCACCTCATAAAGGCGTAAGTGCTGTTGAATATGCATCAAGATATATAAATAAATTAATTGAGCTTAGAGAGAAACTTAAAAATAGAGCGCCTAAAGACTCCATTTTTGACCCACCTCACTCTACCCTTTCTATTGGTGGTGTGTTTGGTGGTATTGCTCATAATGTAATAGCAGACAAGTGTCATGTTAATTGGGAAACACGACCAGTTGTTAAAGAAGATGGTGTATTTTTAAATCAAGAAATCGACAAGTATGCAAATGAGATGTTATTACCTGAAATGAAAAAAATTTTTCCTAATGCCTCAATTGAGAAAGATATTATTGGTGAAATAGTTGGGTTTGATAGAGAAGATAAATCAGATGCTTGTGAATTAATTTCAAATTTAACAGGTGATAATTCTAGACAAGTTGTTTCATTTGGAACTGAAGCAGGTTTATTTCAAGAAATTGGGATTAGTACAGTGGTCTGTGGTCCAGGATCAATTGATCAAGCTCATACA
>Ga0209709_10003817_pt1 | contig 12338 bp, 12 predicted proteins | sample ArcticOcean_MG_C_2_FD_187435 | JGI IMG/M metagenome (GOLD analysis project Ga0209709, IMG submission 187435) | Marine microbial communities from western Arctic Ocean - ArcticOcean_MG_CB4_136 (SPAdes) (version 2) | ecosystem: Environmental > Aquatic > Marine > Oceanic | place: Arctic Ocean... | reverse complement strand
GACAGATCGAAAAGACGTGGCAGGAGTCATACGTACACAAATGCGTTTAGACTATAGTGGTGATGAACTTAGACTGATGTTGAATGCACCAGATTATTTTTATCACTTTAATGCATTACCAGCAACGGTTATATTGTGGAGACAAAAAGGTCTCACTCCCGTTAATGGATGGAACTTCGATGGTATTATGTCAAAGTTCTATGGAGAGGTTCGTGGCGCTGCTGAGAAGAAAGCAGAAGAACCTAAACTAATCAAAGGTATGATTAAGACTCCGCATGAGTTGATGAAAGAGAAAACCGAAAGGTTCTTGGCAGAAGTTGAATACATTGTGGATCAATACCCACATCAATCGACATTTAATATGTACAATGAAATGACACTTGTATCACTGGCTGCCGTCAGTGCAAGAACAGTGTTTGATTATTATGAAAGGTTACTGGATGAACTTCGAGAACTGGTAGAGAAGAGAACTCCAGATCTAGTAGAAGCATATGATTATATGTCAGTGAAAGAACGTAAAGCTTATTACGAGTTCATAAAAGCATTGGTATCAGATGCAAAGAAATACATACTCGCAAAGAAAGCAACGCGAGCAATCCGAACTCCGAGAGTGAAGACTGCTGACAGACAAGTTGCGAAGTTGCAGTATGCGAAAACATCAGACGAGTTTAAACTCACGTCGATCAATCCAATGTCAATCATTGGGTCTATGCGACTGTATGTTTTCAATACAAAAACGAGGGCTGTCAGTGAGTATCTGACACAATCGTCTAAGGGGTTTCAGATGAAAGGAACTACCTTACAGGGGTGGGATAAAGAAAGATCACGTCAGACTAGGTTGCGTAAACCAGAAGATGGACTGAACATGATCCAAACCAAAACCCCGACTGCCATTGGAAAATGGTGGACTACACTAACGACCAAGACAAATCCTTGTAATGGTCGTATTAACAATGACACTATATTATTAAGGGTATTCGATAGATGAATGATTCAGCAGAGAGTAACAACTTTCTAACTAAGACGAAATTTGCAACGATGGTCGAACAGACTGTGGTGGGTAAAAAAATGTCATACATGGATGCAGTAGTACATCTATGTGACGAAAACGATATCGATCCACTTGATGTAAAGAAGTTTATCTCTGTCATAATCAAAGATAAGATTGCTGGTGAAGCAGTAACTTTAAATTTACTAGAAGGTGGTAATCAATTATCTTTCGAATAAAAGTTTATAAATAGACTATACAATACAGCAATAATGTGTTATAATATTAATTCATATTTCAGCAAATATAAAGGAGAATGCATATGTCATTCGCAAATTTAAAGAAGAACCGAGATACTATCTCAAAACTACTGGATGCCGCTCAGGCGACAGGCGGTAGTACAGACAAAAAATCCTACAACGATGAACGTCTATGGAAACCAACCGTTGATAAAGCGGGCAATGGTTATGCCGTTATTCGATTCCTACCACAAGCAGAAGGTCAAGAACTTCCGTGGGTTCGGTATTGGGATCATGGATTCAAAGGCCCAACTGGTAAGTGGTACATCGAAAGATCACTCACTTCTATTGGGAATGAAGATCCAGTCGGTGAACTGAACTCCAAACTATGGAACTCAGGTGTCGATGAGGATAAAGAAACTGCAAGGAAACAGAAACGTAGGTTACACTATGTCTCAAATATTCTAGTGGTATCTGATCCTGGCAATCCAGCCAATGAAGGTAAGGTGTTCATGTACCAGTACGGTAAGAAAATCTTTGACAAACTAATGGATGCAATGCAGCCACAGTTTGCAGACGAGCAACCATATCAACCATTTGATTTCTGGGAAGGTGCAGACTTCAAGATCAAGATCCGTCAAGTCGAGGGTTATCGTAACTATGATAAGTCCGAGTTTTCAGATCGTACATCATTGAGTGAAGACGAATCTAGATTGGAAGGAATTTATAATTCTATGCATGATCTAGGTGAATACACCGATCCTAATTTCTACAAGTCTTATGATGAGTTGAAGACCAAGATGAACAGTGTTCTTGGTTTGGTTGATACAATGCCTATACGTGATGAAGTTAAGATGACACCACAAGCGGCTCCTACTCCTATGAGTGAGATGCCTCCACAGAACATCGAAGAACAAACTATGACTGCGATGTCTGAAGGTAACGACGACAAAGAAGACACGATGTCTTACTTTGCTAAGTTGGCAAATGCTGACTAATTAATAACAAAGGGGAGACTTCGGTTTCCCCTTTAATTAAATCCGTCTACAACAACAACTGGCCCACCCGACTGCAAATTAATAACATTTGTGTTACTACTACTAGAGTCAACAACTGATGAAGCAGGCCTGTTGGCCGCTAGTGTCTTTAATTGTTCATCTCTCAATGTATCCATTCCAGCTATTAGTTGGGTAGTACGAGCATTGTCTCCAGTAAAAGCGTCTATCTTAGCCTGATCTGCATCTCTCCGTCTTTGGCGGCCAATTCCCACACGAGTTGCTTTCTTAACCATCAGTAACAATATTTGAGGTAACTCTTCAAACCATTCTGCGAGACGAAGAAGACCTTTCGCCAGATTAAATTTTGTGTTTATCCACCACTCTTGGATTGCATATCCAATTTTTTCGCCTAGTCCCCCTAACCATTCAGTTACGACGCCAAACGCACCAGTGATTGCACCTGCCATTCTTGGGCCTAAGTCTTTTGCCCACTGAATCATATTGGCCTTAGCAGTGCTGACCGCTTCAATGATACCATCTACAATTTTTGGGACTGATTCTTTAAAGAATTTCACAACTTTATCAAACGATTCAAGTACAAAGGTTTTAAAACTGAATATTGGTGCATCTTCCTCAGAGTACCCAAAGATATCTTTGACGAAAGATATGGCAAGACGTGCGGGCATCCATAATATATCCAGTAAAGATAGCGCCCCTCCTAATACACCTGTCAATAATTTTGTTAACGCTTCTTTTGGATCTGTGAACAGCAACTTTATCCACTCAATTGCTTGTTTGGGTAATGCAAATAATCCTTCAATCATATTTTGAATTGTGTCTGCAAATGAGAAAGATTCAAACGTTGACATCCAACCACCTATAATAGTAGACTCATCCCAATTCCCATCTGCATCAACAGCACCAGGAATTATTTTTTTGAGTATCCAATTTATTGCTCCTTTGGCCAGGTCAAACATACTACCAACCATTGTTCCAAGAAATCCACCAATCCCAGCGCCCCATTTTTCGTAAGTGCTACCTTCTTTATCTTTATATGCCGCGACACCATCAAACAAAGACATTAAAATAGTCAACGGCCAAAGAATCCTAGAGAGTGCTGTAAAAATTTTCGCTCCACCTTTACCAATAAAGTCTTTAGCGAAAGTTACAATTTTTAAACCTTTACCACCAAACCAAGCCGTAATACCAGTTACAAGATTTACAAGGGGTGCAGTAATTCTGATTATCGCTCGACCCACTCTTGACCACAACGGTTGTTGAGTCATTCCACGAGGGCCTCCTCTAGTAACGTTTTTACCATCCACACCAATACCAAAATTTAAAAGAAATGCAGCTTTCATGGATGCGAGCTTGGTTGCAATCTGAGTAGCGATGGGAATTGCTTTCGTCATCTTTCCATCAGCGCCTCTAATCGGCATGTTGCCAGGAGTTAATCCAAATACTGCCAAAGCAGCGGTGCGTAATCTTATGACCGCGTTGCTAACTGCGACAGGAAATTTTATCATATTTTTTACGGCTTTAAGGGCGTTTTTTTCAAAACCAAGCAGTGGTCGAAATCCCGCTTCAACTGCCACAATACCAGCGGTAATAGCTACAAGGCCTACACCAATCGTTGCAATAGCTGCTGTCAAACCTGCGAGTATGCCACCGAGCGCAGGTATTCCAATAAAATTCAATCCACCGCCACCCTTTTTACCACCTTTGGCAGGTTTACTTACTTGTTTCGTGGTTTCTTTGGATTGTTTTTTTGCTTCACGATCAGATTCCAATTGATCTAACATGTTTCTTTTTGTCATAAGAATAAAGTCAGTTAAAACTTTTCTTACATCATCAGTTGCTCTTTTGTTGACCTGTAGTTGTTTGACTACATCTTCTAATGCCATTACTGCCATGTTACTTACCTTTGATTTGCTTTTTCGTGTCTTGCTTTTTCTTCTTTCATGTGTTCAACCAACATATCCATATAAACTTCTTTTTCCCACGGTATTAAATTGTCTATCTCACTCAATGAGTATTTGTGGTGTTGCATCATATGGAAATTAGCTTCATAATAACTGAGTAAGTTGTTGTGTGATAGACTAATTAAAAAAAATTCTGAATACCTGTTACCGTTTCTGTATGATTAGTTTCGCACATTGGACAATAAAATTCTATTTCGTGACTTAATGTAGGCATCGTTTCGAGATATTCTCTAACTTTTGTAAACTGTTCTGAACTCATTGATTCAATAAATTCTTGTATTTCTTGTTGTGTTTCATTCTTTAGATCAATTCTTTCCTCTCCAACTATTACTGCAACTAAACAATGTCGAAGGATATCAAACATTTGTTTTGACTCTGAAACACCATCTTCTTGAGTTTCCATAACATCTTTATAACTTGGGTACGCCATTTCAATAGTAGTGTTCTCATCTAACGCTATAATAGATTCTTGGTCAGGCATATCAATTGTTAATGCATCGACGTTGATGACTATTTCATTATCAGCTTCGCATCCTTCAGTCTTACACTTCATCATAATCTTTGCAGTTTCACCTACTGATTTTCCTCGGAGTTGATTAAACATAAATTCAACATCAAATGTGGTCAGTTTATCATAATCAATATCAGTGTCAACACAAGCCTTTAGTGTATCAACTATCGACATTAATTGTTGTTTCTGATCTTCAGATTCCAATGCAATCAACATCACTTTTTCTTCTTTAACTAGGAAAGGTCGAAACCTTACTTCTATGCCCGTTGAGGGTACTTTCATACTATACTTTGGGACATCGTTTAACTTAGGTAGTGCCATTTTCACTCTTTCTTTTATGTAAAATTATAATCCTGCTATGTTTCTCATAGTAGATATCGTACTTTCTAATGCATCCATTGGTCTAACACCATCATCAGTCCTAAACCAACGACGATATGATAACTGCACATTAAATTCTATTATCGCATTTGTGCTTGCGTCACTAAAACTAATCTCGTTCATAGTTGTGCAAAATGCGTCAACTAATGTACATTCGTATACAACTTGATCCTGAGTCTTAAACCCTAACTCCAGTTCACCTTGTGCAAAATCAATATTTCCAAGCGCTCCACCTAAAATATCTACTTTAGGTAATCTATTCATTATCTCTGTTGGTAGTCTTGGCAACGGTAATGCTGTTCTGTATATAGGAATACCAAATCCCTTTTTCAATTGTTGTATCTTAACATTGTATTGATACTTATCAGAGTATTGCAACTGTATAATTTCTTGTCCATCCATAGTACCTTGACTTATCGCTGAGTTCTGCCATGCTTCAAAGTATTCTTTAATACCATAATCATTCATCACACGAAAGTTCAGACTAATATCAGCAGTTGCAGAATTGTTGGCAACCTTTTGAACTACTCCACCAATATCTCTGTCTTGAGTCATTATCTGTCTGCCAGGTAAAGCAGCACCAGTGCATAAAAGATTCAATTCACGGTTACTAGCACCAGCTCCTACATCTTGTAAAGATGGTAAATGGACTTTGAATAGAGTTGGATTCGCCATCCCACCCTTTTTTGAAATCATACTTTTTAGATCATCTATAGAACTACTACCTCCACCAGACTTGCTAAATAAACTTGCTCCCATTAAATCATACTCCTAGATTGTCCGTATATCGTTCCAGCTGATGCTTTTTGAAAATCAGCGGTCGGAAGAAATGTTGCAATTTCCCACTCAGGTGCAGGAACAAATGCCATTTTTCCTCGGACATGTTTTGTTAGATAATGTTTATAACAAGGTTTGAAGTATTTCATTTTAGACGCATTCTTTAACATCTCATAACTCAATGCAAATTTTGTACTGTTATCATACTTCTTATTGTTTGTGGTATCCATGAGAGCATCCAAAAACTTTGCACGAAGTGGGATAGGAAGATAGTGTAAGTTCAATCCAATGAACCCACCATCAGCTGGCCCTACGACAATGATGAGAGGGAAAGTATCGTAGTACGGTAATGTTTTCTTATGTTTTGGATCATAGAAAAACATAAACATTGCACCAGTAACACTTCTACCCTTTAATTGTATTTCGTCTTCTTGCATTAGTTGACTACGGTTTACACGCATCGAACGTGCTTTCTTACGAAACCACTCACGAGATTCTCTTGATCTCGGTGTGATGCCTGCACGAAACGCTTCGTACTCTAGTGTTTGGAATAAATTGCTCATGTCTTTATTTATATTACTTTTTAGGACGTTTTAAAGGTTTTAATGGTTTCAGTGGTTTCAATGCTCTTGTTGACTTGGGTTTGATCCCCATGTTCTCTAGTGTGTGTTCTGTCCAGATTTCAAACTCCCATCCCCTATCCTTTGCAAATGATCTCGCAGCTTTCCATTTGTTGACGTTCTTTATATATGTCAATCCCTCACTTAGATATCTACGAGAAAATCTGTCTGGTTTCTTGGGGGGTCTGGTCTGGATGTCTGGTTTGATCTCAATCAATACAGTTTTACCACCACGGTAAGTTATTTTTAGATCGACAAAGTATCGGTGATATTTTTTATCTATTTCATATAGATAAGGTACAACGACTTCTTCACTTGACCATTTGATGATGTTACTGGACTCGTCACACCACTTGAAGCAGTGTCGTTCCCACATAGAACGATAGACTACGTTGGTTGGATCACCACCATACTTCTTTGGATTTTTAGGTTTATATTTTCCGCGATACGCCATGATTTCCATTATAAATAGATTCAACGATATTTATACGAGGAATACCAATGTCAGCAATTCTTGAACAAACAAACGCCAAAAACGATATGGCAACTACTATGCTATATGCGGAAAACTTTGGAAAGGGTGGGGAGGTATATGAATATCCACTAAACAACAAAGAATTTCCTGCTAGGATTGTTTTTGCTGTTATTCCGAATATAGAAATTCAAGGTATTGTATCCTCTAGTGCTAATTTGGTTGATGCTGCTCTTGCCGCGGGCGAAAAACTGATAGTTGGAGAAGCAACAAAATCCGCTTCAGATGATGGCCTGCCCGAGTTATCGCCAGAGCGGGCAAAGCAAAAGTCATTAGTGGAACAGACCACAGGCTGGTTAAAAAGACAAGCTGCTTTTTATGGAAGTGTTGGTGAAGAACTAACACACGACGGTGATCTAGACCTAACAACCGATGAAGTTCGTCTTTATCTACCTCGTGCAATCGCTATCAATGACGCAGCTAGTTACGATACAGGATTTCAATTAGGAACAATAGGCGGTGTTGCAGAAATGGCATTGACAGATGGTAACAATGTTCTAGGTGCAATTGCAGGCAGCGTGGCAGGTACAGCTATTGCAGAAGGTAAAGCGTTTATGGGTGGTTCTGGTATGGCTCCTGGTATGGCGGATATTCTTGCACAAAAAAGAATAGCAAAAATGGGCGCCTCTGGCCAAGCAGTTGCAGGTGGTATGACTGCCGCAAGTAAAGTTACAACAAACCCTAATACAAAGGCGATGTTTAAAGATGTTCCATTGAGAACTTTCTCTTTCAATTTTACTTTAATACCAACATCTGCAAGAGAGAGCCATGAAATAAATAACATCGTTAAATTGTTTAGAACAGAATTATATCCAACAACACTATCTGCTGGTAAGGTTAGGGTTGGTTATAAGTTTCCCAATAGATTTAAAATAACATTAAAAAGTGGAATTGGCCAAAAGGGTCGTAATAAGGCAATAGCAAAAACAGGACAGTTCCAGCATGGAATGGGCGTTAGATTTTTACCCTGTTATCTAACATCATTTGGTGCGGTGTATAATGCTGGATCTTCCTTGGTACATAATGATGGGCAATTTAATCAGGTAGATATTTCACTAGCATTTACAGAAACACGAGCGCTTACCAAAGCTGATGTACGAGATGGAGGATACTAATGGCTAAATTTTTTAAGAACTTCCCCTTAGTCAATTACCAGTTTGGTAACGAAGAAAACACTGCGTTATTTCAAAACATTGGAGCATATATCAGTATACTAGATGAGATGAAAGACAATGTTGCGTTTTACAATGTACATCACATCGGAGAATTTGAACGTCCCGATACTCTCTCATATAAACTATATGGCCACGTTGGTTTCTATTGGACGTTCTATTATCTTAATACACATGTTCGAGAGAGTGGATGGCCAATCTCTATCCAAGAACTTTATACACGTGTTAAAAAAGATTATCCACACAGGGTTGTAACTACTAATTCTGATATTTCAAAGATACTATTACCTGGCACTGAGGTTCGTGGATCTAAATCTTCTACGGTTGGAACGATTGTCAAAAGAAACATTGACATGGGGCAACTTATTATCCGAGCAGGAGATAACTTTGAAGGATCGGCAACTGGTGAAGAGATTATAGATACTACTGATGGTGCAGAAGCAACATCCAAAGCAGCTGCAATATCAGACGTAGCACAATACGATTCAGTACATCACTATGAGGATAGTACGGGAGAATGGCAATTTCCCACACCGAACATAGGTACAAATGGTGGAGTAGACACAGGTTCTGTTAGTGCATTATGGACACCAATTACAATTTGGAATCGTTACGAAAACAGGAACAATGCTTTGAGAGATATTAAAATTCTAACTCCAGACGTTGCGGCACAAGTGCAAACAGAATTTAATAAACTACTCCGTGAGGATTAGATTAAATGTCAGAATCACTAACAACTCAACAATCTCCTTATGATTTTGTTTTAGAATCATTTATAATAAGATCTTCTAGACATACTAAACCTATTGACATAACAACTAGTATTTCTATATTTGAAATATTTGAGAACATAGACAAACCTTATCTAACTGGCAATGTTATCATGCGTGATGATATGAGATTTTATGATGGTGTTAAGATAAATGGTACAGAACTTTGTTTGATTACATTGTCTCAACCAGCTTTAGACGCTGTTCCAGTAACTTTAAAATTTGTTATACAATATGTAAAGGGTACACAAAAAGTCGGTGACCAAGTTGAAATGATTGACTTTAGAATTATAGAACAAACTGCTTTCAATAGTATGATCAATCAGTTTAGTAAATCTTATCAGGGTACACCAGAACAAATTATTCAAAATATATGCAAGGATAATCTTGGAGTTGATGTGGATATGCCACAAATAAAATGTTCACAATCACCTATGAAGGTAATTATACCTTATATGAATCCTTATCAAGCGTGTGCATGGATTCTGGAAAGAATGTCAACGTCGGACGGTGTACCATATTTTCTTTTCAAAACAATTAAAGATGAAAATTTACAATTAAAATCATTTGAAGAAATGACAATGAGAGCGAGTTGGAATAAACTTCCCTACACATATGCTACATCAAACCTTACACAAACGAGTGGTACAATCAGTTCAGAACAAATTTTTAATGTAGAAGCTTGCAGTCAACATGCCAGTGACGGTATATACGATTTAATATCGAATGGTTCTATGGGTTCAAAACATACTATCACGGATATGGGGAGTGGTCAGAGTGAAACATTTCAACATAATTTATCTGATACATACAAGGCACTAGAGTCTATTGGGATATTAGAGAAGGGCCTTGAACCATCAGTTACAACTGGTGTTTACGAAATGGATAATGGATTGCCTTTAGAACAAATGAACAATAGAAACTTTCACCGTCTTATTTCAAACAACACATATAATGACTGGAAAAATATCTACGAAGAATTTGACAGAGCATCTCTAAAAGTTGACAATACCCGAAGAGTGATTAAAAAATTATTAAATAAATCTTCTATAAATATCACTGTTCCTGGACTACCATATTTACTGGATAAAAAGAATAGATCTTTGGGTAATAATATAGACTTTATATACATTGCAAATAATACAACGGTTGATACTGATGCTGACATGATAGATAAGAAAAGATCTGGTAAATATTTGGTTTACGCAGCAAGACACGTTTTCGACGAAAATGAACAACATAAAACACATTTAATGGGTGTTAAATTGGGGATGTTGGTATGAGTGTATTTGGACAAGCATTTTACGGTGACACTATGCGTTGGTTCATAGGAGTAGTCGAAGAAACTGGTTCTGACAAACCTAGACTTGGAAGAGTTAAGGTAAGAATTCATGGTGTACATGGAGATGCCAGTGAAATATCAACTGCCGATTTGCCACACGCACAAGTATTAGTTCCTACCACAGAAGAAGGTGTGTCAGGTTTTGGTGCAAATCCTAATCTAATGGTAGGGGCCCAAGTCTTTGGTATGTTCCTTGATGGCTCAACATCACAATTACCGTTGGTCTTAGGAAGTATTCCAAAGGTAGAAGTTCCTTCCCGTGAACAAGTTGACAATATAATATCTAATCCAATTACAGGCGCTCTTATTCAAAATACAAGTCAAGGCATTGGAGCAGCATACTTTCCAACAGTCGGTAGCACTGTTGGTATTAGTAATTTAGAAATTACATGGAATAATTTTTCTGCATATGGGTTTCCACCTGTCGCTGTTGCTGCTATGTTGGGTAATTTCTGGGTAGAAAGCGGTGGTGATACATTTGGGGATTTAGATCCAAGAGCACATAACAAAGGCAGTGGTGCGAGAGGCCTTGCACAATGGGAAGACACCAGACTCGTAGGACTAGAACAGTTTGCGACAGATAATTCACATCACGGTGGATTTTTGACTCTTAGATGTCAAATAGAATGGGTTATGGAAGAACTAAGAGATGAATTCAAAAGTGCAATGGGCATCAAAGATATGACTAATGTTGCAGATGCCGCAGTCTTTTGGCAACACAGGTATGAGAAAAATAGGTATGAAACAAATGCTGGTAAAAAAGTACCAAGTAAATATATTGTACAAAATCTAAAAATAAACCGAAGACTCCACGAAGATAGAAGAGTACATCATGCAGAACGTATATACAAACAATTTACAAGTGCGAAGGTAACATCGTAATGAGCATTTCCGCAAAAGAATTATCAGAATTTATGAATACTACAACCAGAGGTATTGATTTTACTGGATTACAGACTGCAACATCTAATCTTTTTGTTACGAGTCAAGCAGCAAAATCTGTTGCTAATTTAGGAAAAAATGCAGGTGACAGTGCTGGTGGTATCATAGGATTAGAATCTCAGGTGATGACACTTGCCGAAGGAGCAGTTGCCACATTAGGGCCTGTAGTTGCGAAAGTGGGAAAGAATATGCCAGGTGCAGATGAATTTCTAACAAAAACTATTTCATCTGGAGGAGCAACACGGATCGCTGAATTAGATTTTGATGGTGATGAAATCGGTAACCTTTTCTCAGGTGCTAAACCTCTTATGACTTCTGCATCAACTATGTTACATGATATTATAACGGATGCGTCACCAGAAGCGTTGGGTCTCGCCCTTTCTTCTATCACTGGTAAAACAATGGAAGTGTTTGCTCCAGCGATGAAAAACCTTGCATCAGGAGATCTTCAAGATCTTGCATTGTCTGCATCACAAGACTTACAAGAAGACAAAGGTATTCAAGGACTTGTAACAGCTATCAGTAGTCTCGGAACAAGTTTCGGTAGTGTTACAGGAAAGTTCTTTAGTGGTAATTTTTTAAAAGATTTAACAGAACATAAAAGTTATTCTGTCACGAATGGAGTTAGGCAAATCAATCTTAGCGCTCCAGAGAGTGTTTTAGAATCGATCACAAACAAGTTGTTAAAGGACGATACGTTTGGTGCATTAGACGAAGCGGTTAATATGGTAGAAATACCAGCATCATTACAAACAAATGCGGTGAAACATAAAATTCCGTTACCCAGTAAGACTAGAGAATCTGTAGAAAATTTTATAGCTACAAACGATCTGGTCGATCCAACAAATGCAGATATGGCACAATACAAAGCAACTATATCTAGAACAACAATTGCAGTACAACAAACAAAAGCGGACGTCGCTAATTCAATGGAAGATATCACGAGTCAATACACAAATACACAACTTGGTGCCAGAAAAGTTTCATCGAGTGAAGTGGGACAACCCAAAGCATTTGCTGTATTAAGATCACAGGAACAAATGATAAAATATATACAATCATGTGAAAGAGATTTATCTACGAT
>Ga0209709_10003814_pt1 | contig 12349 bp, 13 predicted proteins | sample ArcticOcean_MG_C_2_FD_187435 | JGI IMG/M metagenome (GOLD analysis project Ga0209709, IMG submission 187435) | Marine microbial communities from western Arctic Ocean - ArcticOcean_MG_CB4_136 (SPAdes) (version 2) | ecosystem: Environmental > Aquatic > Marine > Oceanic | place: Arctic Ocean... | reverse complement strand
TGTCGCGAGTAACAATACATCCGGCAGCTTTGCCTATCGTGAAAACCCAGATTCCATCAGAAGATAACTTGGATTTAACCCGGCTAAGCCTTCGCGAACGGCGGTGTCTGGATTACCCATAACAATAAAGTTAACAGGTGTCACTGCCGCCATAAAGCGCACCGCAAACCCTCCAAATGACTGTAAGTGCACCATGGTCGCCGCCGAGTCTCGGTAGCGCTCGTTTATTTGGCAGATACTGTGGTCTTCGTTAAAGTACCATTCATAAATCAACGTGTCGGGCTCGTTTTTCGTAGCCGCCACCATTTCGGTCATCAGCTCTTTAAAGATTTCCAGTTGACCCTCATTGACGGCTACTTCCAACAACCAGTGCACTGTGCTTTCCATGGTCAATCTCCTCTTATTTATTATCGTTAGCTAATGCTGCCTATGACGTCGCCTTTACGCACTACAGCGTCGACACCAGAAACAATGTTCAAAACGCCACTTGCGGGGGCCACCATTTCATATTGCACCTTGGCCGCCATAATTTCGACCATCAGTGCATTTTTTATAATATGCTCGCCTGAATTGACGAACCAAACAGTAATCACAGCCTCTGCATCGTCATCCAATATATCGTCAGAAATTCTGATATCCATCAATTATTCCAGTATCTTCTAATAACATTAACGCTTGTATAAATCACATTGCATCATAAGCAGCAACGATTTTCTCAGCATTGGGAAGGCAAAACTGCTCCATTGGGCGCGCAAAAGGGATCGGCACATCGGGATAGGCAACCCGTTTAGGCGCGGCGCGCATAATGCTGTAATCATGCTCGACCACGCTGGTGATGATCTCGCCTGACACTCCATAACTTTGATAGTCTTCGTCGACGACAATTAACCGGCCAGTTTTTTTGACTGAGTTAATGACCGTCGCTCGATCAAGGGGTACCAGTGATCGAAGGTCTACCACCTCCGCGCTAATCCCGCGCGCCGCCAACTGATCTGCCGCCTTCAGGCCATTGTGAACACCCATCGCTAAACCGACGATGGTGACATCAGTTCCCTCACGGACTACCTCGGCTTTGCCTATTTCGACCTCATAAGACTCCTCGGGTGTGTGCACTGTCGCGCCGGGTTCAGTGCCAAGCCAGCCCATACCCTGCAATCCTTTGTGATACATAAAAATGACCGGACTGTCGTCGCGTATAGCGGCAGTCATCAAGCCCTTTGCATCGTAAGCGTTTGAGGGCGCAACGACCTTCATGCCTGGTAGATGGGCAAACGTCCCATAGAGACACTGAGAGTGCTGACCACCATCGGAATACCCACCCCCAGTGGAGGTCATGATCACCATAGGCACCTTAACCTGCCCTCCGGAAAAGTAATTATTTTTCGCCATATTGTTATAAATAGCGTCGAAGCAAACGCCGAAAAAATCGACAAACATCAACTCTACTATCGGTCGCATACCGTCTTGGGCAGCACCGACACCTGCGCCTATAAAGGCAGTTTCCGAAATAGGAGTGTCACGTATGCGCTCACTGCCGAATTCTTCAAGTAGACCGCGGGTGTTGCCAAAAACACCGCCCAGCGCACCAATATCCTCCCCCATAACAAACACTCTAGGATCTTGTTGCATTTCCTGTTGCACGGCTTCGGCCATCGCGCGGGCTATCGTAAGACGTCTTGGGTTAGTATCGGTCATAGTGCCTCCTCAGGCGAATACGTGCGTCAGTGCGTCTTCAACAGGCGCGTAGTCGCTATCTCGGGCAAAGGTGATGGCCTCAGCCACCTCAGCCTCAGCTGCCTTCTCCATACTATCTAGTTGTGCCGATGTAACGCCCTCTTTTTGCAGTAGCGCTCTAAAGGCTGGAATCGGATCACGCAATCCCAACGATTCCTTCTCGCCTTCTGGACGATAGGCCTCGGCATCACCCATAAAGTGCCCTGCAAGACGGAAGGTCTCAATTTCAATCAATGAGGGCCCACCGCCAGCGCGGGCTCGTGCAATCGCCTCACCGGCAATGTCGTAGATAGCAATGGGGTCATTGTTTTCTACATAGTATCCGGGTATATCGTAGGCCGCCGCGCGTACATCATTACGAGCGACTGCAGTGGAATCCTGCTTGGAGACTGAGATGCCCCAGGCATTGTCCTCGACAACAAATATTACAGGCAATCCCCACACGGCAGCGAGATTTAAACTCTCGTGAAACGCGCCCTGATTAACGGCACCTTCGCCGATAAACGAAACTGCAACCCCCGGTTTATTTTGCATCTTACGGGACAGTGCGGCTCCGCAGGCTGGGCCCATGCCCTGAGCAATAATCCCTGAGCAGGCAAAGTTTACCGCGGGATCAAAAAGGTGCATATGCCCGCCACGGCCGCCGCTTAAACCAGTGGACTTGCCAAAAATTTCAGCCGCCATACGCTTGAGATCAACCCCTTTGGCGATGGCCTGATGGTGTGGACGATGCGTTGCTGTTACCACATCTTCTGCATTCAAATGTGCGCAGACGCCAACAGCCACTGGCTCCTGCCCATTAGAGAGATGCATTTCACCCGGAATGGGGCCATTTGCCATATTGAACGCCGGCGTTTTGCCCTCGAGATATATTTTCTCTACAGTCTCCTCAAAACGTCGACTAAGAAACATCGTTTGGTACATCCACAACTTGGTTTCATCTGGCACTGTCATACTAAGTCCGCCCCTATTTGCCTTAATGTTTTAGGATTTACTAAATGACTATCAATGAGCTTAAGGAAGCACAGATGGCTTTATAGTCCCCATAATCTGATTGTAAATGCCGTCGGGATCCTCAAAGATAATAAAGCCAAAGGTTGAGGCTGCGCCCTCACAGCAGGGTGCAATGGGCGACAAAAATTTGATGCCATGGCGTTTTAGCAAAGCAACGTCGGCCTCCACATCTGAGCTCGCCCAATTGATTCTCTGGATGCCCAAATGCGTCAGTGGAGCGGGGTAAGGTACGCCAATAGCCGCAGGTTTTATCCATTGGTTTAATTTTATCTGCGCCCCATCGACACGATGGTACATATTCTCGGTGCGCCTAACGACCGTGGAGCCAAGCCCCAGTAATTGGGCCAGAGGATCTTTTACCGCCATTGTAATGTCGCCTTGTGACTGCCCAGCGAGCCCGGTTGAGGTATTGACCTCTCGCGTTTCGAGGCCAAGCATCTTATAGAACTGCCTTGAACAATCTAAATCACTCACATTGATATTTAGATAGTCGATACTTTCCTCCGCTGAGATGGGACTATCTTTTGAAGGTTGACGGAATTTTACAAAAGTGCCGTCAGGGTCTCGGACCATCGCTACTAAATCCCCCGACGAGTCAGTGACGGGGCCTGCAAGCATAGTAGCGCCGGCCTGAGTTAAACGATTTAACTGGTCTTCCATATCCTGGATCTTTAATGAGAAGTAGCTCATACCCATATGATTAATAGACGCGTAAGGGGGATCAAGTCGCTCTGGATCTATCCAGTCAATAATGTCGATCATACGACCCGTAGGCACTGTCAAATCTATAGGCCCGTCAGGAATCTTCCCCAAGTGAATCAATTCAGCGTACATGCGGTAAAGCTTGTCAATTCCCACGCCATTTGAAACTGCTAGCGTGTTGGTCTCGGGGAAGGGTCCAATCTGATCGATAAAACCAGCTGCGCGATAAAATTCCCGTGAGCGGGGATAGTCTTGGACATTGATATTAAAGTGAATCAGGCCCGTTATATGTAATTGGTCTGCGGTAGGCAGGTCATCGGCGCTACATGCTGATTGCGCTACCCCAGATGTCATAAATAATAGAGCCGATATGGACAATATTACGGCCTTAGATCGGTGAATGAAACTTTTCATAGATGCGCTCCGAGCGGCGTGATAGCAACCATATTAGGCGATTCTTTTTCGACAATCTTTGTCATAGTGATTATGATTAATTCGTTATATGAACTGGTCGATCAACCAAATTATAGTAGCCTCGGCATGTTCCTATTGCAAGCCTTTTGTAATGGCTCAAATAAATGCTTTCGATCCTTTGGGTAGAATAATGGTCAACCTAGGGGCAAGTTGAGCCAGAAAAGTATTGCCTCTGAGGTAGTTCAGGTGGATTTTGAAAACACAATAAGAATCCTCCTGCATACAATTTCCCTAATGGGCGGTTGATGATGTGCGTGTCGGCTGGCGCCAATTTTGAAATATTCTAATAAAATCTGACGCATTCAAATATATCTAAAAAGCGTTCGAGAAAGCTTGACCTTGAGTCCCCATTTATATTAGATTAGTTTCGTTACCTAATTAATTGATCATACGTTCTATTAATTATCAGGAAGGGGGGGTTGCTGCAAATTAAGATATGGCAATGCATGGGTGAGCGAAACACAAAATATCAGGGCGTTACCTTCGACTCTATGTGTGAATAATTGCAGTCTCATAATTATACAAAAAGAGGTAGATGTTTATGAACATTGTATTTTTACGTAAAATAAAACTGCTATTTGTTAGTGGTGTAGCGTTGTTGCTAATTCCATCTGTTGGTTTTGCGCAGGTAGCAGCGTCGAAATCGAGCACACAATCGACTCTCGAAGAGGTCATTGTCACGGCACAGAAGAGATCCCAGTCATTGCAGGAGGTACCTATTTCTGTTGCCGCATTCAGCGGTGACCAAATGAATCAAATACATGCATCGACACTTGAGGCATTGCAAGGATATATCCCGAATATGCAGGTGCACTCTTTTGCTAACGTGTCTCATGGGTCCGCTTTTAATATCCGAGGAATGGGCGTAATCGAACCAGATCCAAATGCCGGTACGACCGTTGTTGTTGTGGAGGATGGGGTTCCTCAATTCTTCAATATGACATCGTTTCTAGACACGTTTGACATCGAGCGGGTTGAGGTTCTCCGTGGCCCTCAGGGTACGCTTTTTGGAGCCAATGCCACCGGCGGTGTAGTCCAAGTAGTCAACACTGCGCCAAGTGGAGAGTTAGGCGCCAAAGTGGAAATTGGTTTTGGTAACTATGATCTTGTTGAGGTAAAGGCTGCTGCTGATTTCCCAGTATCCGAAAACCTATCTGCCAGAGTCACAGCTACTAGCCAAAATAGGGAAGGTTTCGTTACAAATATTGTTGATGGCGATACTCTGGGTAGTAGAGATCGATCTGGTGTTCGCGGTCAACTTCTATATGAGGCTGATGATACGTTCAAGGCAAGACTTATTACATCCGTGGTAAGGCATAGGGATGGACCGCAGGATACTGTCAGTGGCAGTTTGCCTGGTGAAATTACGTATGTCGCCCCAGGCACTATTTTTCCTTCAGTTGGCCAGTCCAACTCGGCCCTTTATCCGATGTACCAGTCACCATGTGTACAGGCAAATATGAGATGTAAAGCCCCCGACAAGTATTATTCCGCCCAGAGCGATGAAAAGGGTGTGTCGGATATGGACACTTACTCGGCAACACTTCAAATGACCTGGCAAACTGATCTAGGTGAAATAACCTCCATCACTGGTTTTAAAGACTTTGAATTGCATGACATTAATGATCAGGATTTCACTCCGGCTTTTATTGATGATACGGAGCGTATGACAACGGGCGATCAGCTGTCACAGGAAGTCAGAATCAATATGGAAATATCTGATAGCGTAACTCTGATGGTTGGCGGATTCTATGCCGACTACAGTTATGATCATCTGCAAGATTTTCGAATAGGCTGGGTGCCGGGATTCCGCCAATTAACAGAGTATGGTGGGAGCACAGAGACCTATTCATTATTTGCGCAGTCTTATTTTGAGATGAGTGATCGATTCCGATTGCAGTTGGGTCTTCGCTATACCGCAGAGGACCAGGACTTTTACACAACCGTGTCCAACTTTTTCGATAGCAGAGGTGTGCCCGCTCACTTACAGGGCAGGGGAAGCAATAACACGCCCGCTCCGTTTGAAGCTTTTCTCGGTGCTGTTCCCGTTGTTAAAGACGAGTCTTGGAACAATGTTGGTGGTAAATTCGGAGGAGAATATGATCTTAATGAAGATGCTATGCTCTATGGTTACTATGCCAGAGGATTTAAATCGGGTGGTTTCGTTGGACGTATAGTAATTCCCGAAGATTCAGGCCCTTTCGATGAAGAGTATGTGGACACTATTGAAATCGGTATTAAAACTGAGTTAATGGATCGGACCTTGAGGTTCAATGTGGCTGCATTTTTCAATCAATACGATGACATGCAATTGGCCAATATCTATTTTACTGAGGACCAGTTCGGCAATACGGTTAATGGGAACACCATCCTCAACGCTGCAAATGCTGAAACAAGTGGGTTAGAAATGGATCTACTTTGGCTTCCCAATGACAAACTAACTATTAATGCTTCATTGGGTCTACTTGATGCGGAGTATAAAGAGTTCATATATGGTGCCGATGCTATCGATTTGTCAGGTGAAGTTTTACAAAATGCACCTGAAACAACTGCCAATATTGGTTTTCAATATATTGCTCAGACCGATAACCTTGAGATTAAAACCTCACTTCAATACAAATATGTATCAAAAAAATGGGATGGCAATATTATCAATTCGCCACGATCTGAGGTGCAGCCAACCAATTTAGTTGATCTCAACATCAACATCTCTGCTCCAGGATCGAATTGGTCTTTAGGTCTATGGGCGATGAATCTTATGGACGAGAGATACATATCAAATAGCTTTGTTGCTGCTGGCGTGGTTGGGCTCATTGACTATCAAGATCCAAGGACATTAGGCATTACTTTGCGTTTAGATCTTTGATAAAGGCGATAACCGAAACACAGCTACACTGTATCGAAGCGAGCGGTCGAGTGATAAGCATTCTTTTATCACTCGACTGCCGCGACGTTTAGCAGAAACCTAATAAGGCTGATACCGCCAGATCATTGAAGGATGATGCGGGTCGGCAAGATTAACAGCTGGGGGTAACTTTAAATGAGCGATTCGCAACAGTTTAGTCAAGAGGAAGTTCGAGAGCTGCGCACGCTCCTCGAAATAGAAAAAATTAGAACCCTGCGAATGCAGTACTCCCATTTTATGGATAGCCGGCAATTGCCCGCGCTCGTGGGACTGTTCGCTGATGACGCCCTATGTGAGTTTGGGCCCTATGGCAACTGGTCGGGCATCGATGCGATTGCAGCTGGCTTTAATCATGAGTTTAAGGACACGCTGGACCAGCCATTTTGGTCGATGCATTCCAACACCAACCACCAGGTTAAAATAACCGGTCCAGATTCTGCAGAGGGAACCGTGTATCTTCTGGACATTGCAACCGATCGAAAAGCTGACGAAAACCCCTTTTTGTGGTTCGCACTGTACGACGAGGCTTACATTAAAATTGCTGGGCAGTGGAAGGTTAAGCGGACAAGTATCCACTTTCTATGGCCAGAAAAGCACCTAGATCCGAGCTTTCTTAGTCGCTGACTGATTAATAGGGCGGTTCACTGGCCAGACGTATTTTCTAGCTGATGATATCTTCGGCTAGCGTTCCGTTCCATGCATCTTTGTAAAAAGCGAGGTCGGCAACAAATAATAGTTCATCCTGGGCATTAATGAATGCGACGGGACCGTGGCCAAAATAGAGAAACTCAGTTTCTACGGCGCCACAGGCCTCTTCGTGAATTTCGCCAATCTCCTCATAACCATAGACGCCGGCCTTTGCTGATCCGCGCTCGAAGAGTAGCTCTCCTTTCATAATAAAAAATTCGGCGGGTGTTATATGTTTATGTCGGCCAAACTTAACATGAGGTTGCAGTTGAACATAGAGAACCCAGTCGCCTGTGACATCGCAGTAACGCAGTAATTTAAACTTAACGCCCTCGCCTAAGGGGACCCAATCAATCTGGTTAATATCAGCCAACATAGCCCCGCGGATGCCAGGCTCATGGGCGCCATCTGTTGAACGAGATAGAGCTTGCGTATTAGTTTCTGGCATCATGTCATAGCTCATCTTGAGTTAGTAAACGGCTTTAATTGCCGCTATTTGAAATATCTGGCTGCGGAATGCCGGCGGCGAGATCCCGCAAAAATTCGTGATTCATAATAAACTTAATTGAGCCGTCGTCCTCGGTGTAGGCCACGGCACCCTGTCCCATAAAAAGAAATTCCGTTTGCTCCAAGCAATGTGCCTCGGCATGCTTGGATCCCACAGGTTCATAACCATAGGTGCCCGCTGGCGCTGAGCCAACGTCATAGATTAGCTCTCCTTCAGTAACGAAATACTGCCCTGGCCCAAGGTGCCAATGAGGCGCAAAGGTAGACCCCGGTGCCATGCTGACCCAGAGAACCCAATCTCCCGTCTCTTCGCTGTAGCGCAATAACTTGATTTGCGTCCCTAGACCTAACTCGTAAGACTCTGCATCTTTTAGGTTAACGATAATATCGCCAAGCTTGCCTGGATCGTGAGAAACTGATTGCATCGTGCTGTACTCCGAGTAAATAGCTCTTAAGTCCTAGCAGCATACTATTGAACTATATTCAAATACAGAAGTAATTTGGGCTGCTGTAATTGACTTTAGGTGGGTAATGGCATTATTTATGCCATTTAATTAAGGGCAGCACCAATGAGACCATTGGAATGATTAGGTTCGGCAAGTTATTGATGGCCACTGTCGCAATTCTTATGGCGCTGTTATTTTGGCTGGCGTTATTTTCCGATAGACCTCCATTAACTTCCGAGCCGGACACACTCATGGGTGATGGTAGCCCTATTCATTACTGTGAACTTGCAGTGCTCGAGGACAGTGGCAAGAGGGCGATAAAGGATCCCAAAGGCAATACGCTAGGATACGGTTACATGCATTTTACACTACCTATTTTGGCCTAATGTACACAACAGTTCGCCGAGGGTGCCAGAGACATTAAAGGACTTTGGGAGGTAGTGAAAGACGCCAACCAGGGTCATGTAAAATGTATCAAACAATGTGGTCGACGCACCATGGTGACGGCTACAGGGATTATTCATGACTATGGTCCGAACAATACGCTTGGGGAAAATACCAACGATACTGAAGGCGCAGTGATGTTTGAAATAGGTGACCGAGCTTTCGGTCCACGTATATCAGCTAGCATGGGGCGGAACAAAGATGTATTAGATTTTCATGCCTTTGGGTGGGGGGCCGGTAGTGGTGAGGAGGTATATAGAGGCAAATCAGCTGATATGGAAATACTTGGACGGTTCAGTGACCAAAATGGATCGCGTTTGCAATTTGTCGGAAACGCATAGATCGCCGACATAACGTCGACGTTAATTCGATTGTTGAGATGGTGCTAACGCCAGCGTTTTCGAATAATTAAAATGATCAATACTAAAAATACTATGCCGCCTGCCAGCAGAGTCAGCCCATAGGTTTTTAGTAGTTTCTGGAGCGTATTCGTTTGTACCTGCTTAAAGGAATTATACGCCTGCGGCATTTCTTGCACGCCATAGGTCTGGGCATAGCTTTGATAATCAGTAAGTAATTCATTGAATAGGTCGGGCTCTATAGTTGTTAAATCCAGCGTTTCTCCCGGGTCATTGACGATATCAAATAGTCGCCAGACACGGTCGCCATGAGGTGGCAAATTACGTGTCAGTTTGTAGTTGCCTTTAAACAGTGCAGCGTTGCCAGCCGTTTCGATACCTACACTATCGTCTGGTCCATAGGTCTGTTCACTAGTACCCAAAATCACAGGCGCTAAGCTTCTACCTGTAACTGCAATATCCTCGGGGTTGTTGTGCAGTGGTAGGTGGACTAAATCTAGCACAGTAGGGAGAATATCAGTAACGACCGAGAATGATTTTTGGGTGGTGGCTTTGGGGATACTAACGCCTGACAGAATTAATGGAACGCGAATGCCACCATCGCTACTGTAGAACTTAAATAACTTGCTCGGCGACGCAGCTGCTGAGGCCCACTCGGGTCCGATGGACACCAAACTCCCCTTTTCACCCATGGTTGCGATATCTTTATTATAACCTTGTGCGGCGTACCAAAGACCCATTCCGGGCACGTTAGCAATGTCATTATACTCTGGGCCATTATCGGAGGTGATAACAAAGAGGGTGTTGTCCAGCTCTCCCTGAGACTCTAACCAAGTCACCAGTCGCCCAATATGATGGTCCATGGCTTCTAACATGCCCGCATTCACCATCATGGTTTTCGCATAATAACGACGCTCTTCATCGCTTAGTGCGTCCCAGTCCCGAAACCCTTCGGGCATATCTGCTAGGGGCGCGCCGTGAGGTATCAGGCCAAGCGTCTGGGCTCTTTCCCAGCGTGACTTCCGCAATGCGTGCCAGCCATCATCAAATACTCCGGCATAATGCTGGGTGTATTCAGCCGGCGCCTGAATGGGAATGTGGATTGCCTGAAATGCCAAATAGGCAAGGAATGGTTTGTATTCCTTGTCCGCATTGGTGTCTCCTTCGCCAATATAATCGATCATTTTGTCGACAATAAACGCTGAGGAATAAAAATTTCCCGGCAAGGTGGCGGGCCGGTCATCTTCAAACCAAGGCGCCTTAGGGTAATAAGCCATGTAGGGCTTTTGTTCCCAGTTGTCTGCGCCACTGGCGTCCAAAATAAACGAACGGTCAAAGCCATGGCTAATGGGAAGCTCCTGCACGGTACGGCTGCCCATATGCCACTTACCGGTCATATAAGTTCTATAACCCGCTTCTCGTAAGCGATCAGCAATGGTCCTTATCCCTGGCTCCAGCGCCATAGAATACCCCGAGGCATTTTTATGCTCAGGCGGAAGGACTTCTGGGATTGTGGCGATACCGGTCAGATGATTATCAATGCCGGTTAATAACATGGCGCGAGAGGGCGCACAAAGGGGGGAGCTGCGGTGTTGGGTGAAACGCACGCCTTGGTCAGCCAATTTTTGAATGGTTGGCATTTTAGCCTCACCACCAAAAGGCTCAAAATCCATTAGCCCTGCATCGTCTACCATTATCATGACAATATTCGGGCGTGCTTGAGCCCACGCAGGGGCTGCGGAAAATATCGCAAGCAATAGGAATAGCTGCAGCACGCAGTGGTTAAGTTGTGCCCCTGTCATGGCGACTATCCCCTTAATTTCCAGGGTGCTCTGGCAGCAGTTTTATGGCTAATAGTAAAATACCGGCAATGACAATCTCTGCGACAATAAGAGGCGTTGCCAGCATGGCATCCTGCAGCAACCAAGCCAATATGCGTGATAGAGCAGTCAGGCCTAGCAATATAGAGCCTGCATAAAACCAGATGTGTTTTCCGGTCTTAAGTCCCAGCAGCACGAAGATCCCTCCAGACATAAAAAATGAGGCTAAATCACCAATTTGTGAGCTGCGGCCCAGACCGTCGAGTAGTGGCATGCCAAATTCTGCCGCAACCACTGCCGGTTCGAAAATATATCGTAACCCTGTGTAGATGAAGTTAATCGCTAAGAGTGCGACGACAACCATTATGACTTTCTGTGATAGGTTTTTTTTTGTGCTATTCATTGGCTCTCTCATTTATGTCAGTGGTTTTATAGCGTCAAGGCTACAGGCTTACTCTGATCTTTTAGCGATAATCGCCATCATTGCTTGTGCCGTCTCATGACCGGAATTTTGGTTCTGGCCAGTCACAAATCGCTCTTGATTATCAACCACTACATGGGTCGCAAAGAAGTCTAAAAAGGCGGTATTGCTTTCGAAGATAGCACCCGCTTTGCGCAGCTCGGCCTCAGGATGCTGCGGCGTAATCTCAACGCCCAATTCTTTAATTTGTTTGTCGGTGACGCCGGTCATGCGCCGGCCGGCAATCAAGAGGTTGCCCTCGAGGTCTTTTGCGTTGATTAGGCCTAGGACGCCGTGACAAACGCCGCCAATCACTGGCTTGTTGGCGGCATAAAATGCATCACTGACCTTTGCCGCCAAGACAGGTGAAAATCCAAGGTCATAGGCCGCGCCCCAACCCCCGGACATAAAGATAACGTCGTATTGGGTGAAGTCTACATCTGCTACCAGCATTGAGTTTGCAACCTTGGCGAGTAACACAGGGTCAGCCATAAAGCGGTCATCTTCGGGCGATTTGATCACCCGGTTCAATGTCTGTGGGTCCACAGGTATTCTTCCGCCCTTGATACTTGCTATATCAACCTGCATGCCCGCATCGAGAAAGTTGTAGTAGGGGTGGGTCATCTCTGAGGCCATCACGCCGGTGGTATCGCCAGTTGTTTCACCGGGTGCATTGAGTGTCCTGTGGCTGGTGGTGATAATTAATGCTCGCCTACCAGGTAGCTCGGTGATGGGACCACTGTAATCTGGGTGCAGGCCTGCCCTGTGTAAAACAGCTGGAAGTGCCAGCGCCACCA
>Ga0209709_10003813_pt1 | contig 12349 bp, 13 predicted proteins | sample ArcticOcean_MG_C_2_FD_187435 | JGI IMG/M metagenome (GOLD analysis project Ga0209709, IMG submission 187435) | Marine microbial communities from western Arctic Ocean - ArcticOcean_MG_CB4_136 (SPAdes) (version 2) | ecosystem: Environmental > Aquatic > Marine > Oceanic | place: Arctic Ocean... | reverse complement strand
AATTCCAGCTAGCATAAGTAACAATAAGACAATTAATTTCCCATCCATAATTTTATATTTATATGTATTGACAAACAAAAACACTTAATATATTACTAACGATAATTAATGGTTATCAATAGTAATAAATATGAATGATATAATAACAAACATAAAAGCACTTCAAGAAGAAACATTATTAAACCTACAAAGTTCTAAGGCTAATAATACTATAAGAGCTTATAAATCTGATTTTAATGATTTTAGTTTGTTTTGTTTGCAGAATGGCTTTAAATCTCTTCCATCAGAACCAAAGATAGTTTCCCTTTATTTAACATATTTATCTACGAAAGACGTTAAAATAAGCACTTTAAAGAGAAGATTAGTATCTATTGGAGTTATACATAAGTTAAAAGGGCATTATCTAGATACAAAAAACCCTTCAATAATTGAAAATATTATGGGCATAAAAAGAAGAAAAGGAAGTATTCAAAAAAGTAAAAAACCTATATTAATCAGTGATTTAAAAGAAATAATTAATGTTATAGATAAAGAAAAAGTAGAAATTAAAAAATATCGAGATAGAACTATAATCCTAATCGGTTTTTCAGGGGGGTTTCGGAGAAACGAGATAGTATCATTAGACTATCATGATCTAGATTTTGTTCCAGAAGGCTTAAAAATCAACCTTAGAAGGTCTAAAACAGACCAATTTGGTGAAGGTTTTACAAAAGCACTACCCTACTTTGATAACACACAATATTGCCCCGTATCATCATTAAAAAACTGGCTAGAGATTTCAAAAATAAAATCAGGACCTATATTCAGAAGATTTGTTAAAGGATCCAAGTTATCAGAAAATAGATTAACAGACCAAACGGTAGCTTTACTCATCAAGGAATACTTAAATTTGACTGGTATAGATAGCAAGAATTACTCCGGTCATAGTCTAAGGTCAGGTTTTGCAACTTCTGCAGCTGAATCAGGAGTGGAAGAAAGAAGTATTATGGCTATGACAGGTCACAAATCTACAGAAATGGTAAGAAGGTATATTAAAGAAGCAAATTTATTTAAAAACAATGCTTTAAACAAAATAAAATTATAATTTAATTTTATATTTCTATTTTATCTAAATCAAAATTAGAAAAAAAATAATCAGTTTTATTAAATTTATTATCTGAAACTAAATTATAATTAATACTCTTAAAAAATGAAAATACTTTATCAATATTCTTATCTTTAATTTCTACTTGGCAAAACACATTGTTTTTTGATAGTAATTTTATAGTACCCTCTAAAACTTTATCTTCAAAACCTTCTGTATCAATTTTAAAAACAATATTTTTATTTTCTAAATTATGAAGATTATCTAATAGATTCATCTTACATTTTTCCCTAACAACAGCATTTTTTTCGCCAATTTCATAGTTTGGAGAGTAATCTTCAGTAGCACCTAATTCAACAATGGTTTCTTCATCCCCAATAGCAAGACAAAATGTTTGAATATTTTCAATATTGTTAATCTTTATAGAACTGTTAAGTCTTTGAATATTTTTATTTATTGGGTCATATGAAAAAATTTTTAAATGTCTAAATTTCTTAGATAGTCTCAAAGAATATATTCCCCAACAAGATCCAATATCAAAAAAATAATTAATCTCTTTATTCTTAATTATATTACAAATTGGTTGAAAAAGTTCATCTTCGTATGTTTTATGAAAGAAGAAACGACGATCAATTAAATGTCTTAAATCTAAATCATAGTCAATTCCCTCAATAGAAATATTTTTATCATATTTATTAAATAAAAAAATATATTTTTTATATAAAGATGGAATTAATCTTTTGAAAATAGGCCATTTAATTAGTTGAGAAAGCATAAAAGATTATTAGAATAAACTTGTATTATTTCCTAATGAAACATCAACAATAAATTTACTAATTTTAGTTTCACTAAAAAGTTTAAAATATTTTTTCTTACCATTCTCGGCTATTTTTTTTCTTAGTTTATCATTAGTAGAGTAAAATTTAATTTTATCTGATAAATCATCAATATTATCATAAAAAATCATTTCATTATTATTAAAAAAATCATTCATATTAACTTTTTTATCAATAAAAGTTAGCAATCCGTTACCAACAACAGAAGCTATTCTATTACTTGAATAGTATTTTGTTGGTTTACCACGACTTAAATTTAAAGCCATTTTTGAATTAATAAGAGCGTTATTAAAGTCGTCACCCCAAATGGGTTGTTTATTGGCAAAACCGTAGAAATCATATCTGATTTTTGATATTTTTTTTACAAGTTTATCTAAAAATTCAACTCTATTATCTTCAATCCCTTTTTTAAGAACAGCTCTATTCACACCATGACTCATTGCATAAAAAAGATCTTTTTTTGGATCCATATTAAAAACATCAAAACGTTCAATATTTTTATCTACAGGAACAAAGAAAAAATGAAAATTATCTACATTAATTTGATTTTTTATAACAAATGGATCTGTTGTTATAAAATTATGATCAACAAAGGGAGCATATGTACTTATATTGGAAATATTCTTTTTTGAATAACTAAGGCTAGGCATTACTGGATCCTCGTTCCATTGTGAAATAATTAGATTTTTATTTAAATCTTTTAATTCGTGAATAGTATCTAAGTCAATATTTTTACTATGACCAAAAAATAAAAGGTCTGGATTATAGTTTTTACATGATTCAATTAAATAATTTTGAAAACTAACCCTACTATTTTGTAGTAAATTAAATGTTTTATTAACTTTTATAAAATCTCGATCACTAATTTCTAAAACGTCATGACCATTTCTAATAAAGCCATTTGTAAATTTTTTACCCAAAGAGATATTATACAATCTGTGATTAAGTTTTTGTCCTTGATTGTATAAATTTATTATTTTTATCTTATTTTTTAAAAGATTGATTTTATATACAGGAAAAATACTTTCTCGTATTTGGTCAATAATTTTTGTATTAGCTGATATTGTGTGTTTAATATTTTTTCTGCTATTTTTCTGTATTTGTTTTCTTTTTTTAACATTAAGAATTAATTTTTTGATCTCTTTATACAGATTATTCTCATCAAGTTTTTTTAGTATAATAGCATGGTCTGAAGTTTCTGTTAAACCACCTTTATTAGAGATAATTGTAGCACATCCACATGATGAAGCTTCTAGAGCAGTTCTTCCAAATGGCTCATCCCATCTAGATGGTACAACAGCAATTTCAGTTTTACTTAATATATTTAAAGTTTTTTTATGAGTTAAAAAACCTAATTCTTTATGTTGCTTATGATTTATATAAATGGATCTACGATCTTCATCACCAATAGATAATGATTTCCAATCTGGAAATTCATCCAAAATTTTTTGTATAGATTTTTGAAAAATATCATAACCTTTAGAATGATTAAGTCTTCCAACAAATGTAATATATTTATATTTTCTTTCAGCCTTTTGTTTATTTACACTTGGGTAAATAATTTCTGCTTTAGTATTAAGCTTAAGATCTATATCTAAAAAAAATCTATCTTTCACCCACTGGCTTACAAAAATTATTTTTTCGACATTTTTTAAGATAAATAATCTCTCATCAATTGTTTTTGATCCTTTCATAGATAATGGATCATTATGAAAATAAATGATGTATCTATTTTGAATTTGTTTTACTAAATTAGATAAAATTAGAGGTCTATTATGAACTTCAATTAAATCAAATTTTTTTTTATTAATTTGTTTGATGAGATTATCGCTATATTCTCTTGTTGTACTTTGAAATTTTGATTTTAAACTTTTTAAATTTATGTTTATATAATTTTCTGTTAAATAATTTTTTGAACTTGTATTTCCATAAATGAAATTATTATTTTTAAATATTGAATTATTAAAAAACTCTGAAACCCATAGAGATGCTGCAGAAGCTTTTTCCAAAGAATAGTTTTCTTTGTAGGGTAAAATTGTAGCAATATTAATTTTTTTTTTCGAATTCATTTAACAATTTGGTTCTTTCTTTTCTATCTTTTTTAAGCTCATATTCAAATGAAAGTGCTTTATTTTTTGAATAAAATCTTTTCTTATAAACAAGTTCCCATTTATAACCTTTTGTTGATTTTGCACCTTTATTTTTATTATGACTGTCCAATCTTTTATTGAAATTATTTGTATATCCTACGTATGATTTATTTAAGAAGCCTTTTACAGTTTTTATTAAATAAACATAGTAAACCATAAATAGATATATTTTGGCGGTCCCTGGGGGAATCGAACCCCCCTTTGCAGGATGAAAACCAGCTGTCCTAACCGATAGACGAAGGGACCATGTTGTGATCTTTTATTTTAAAAGTCATTATTTATCAAGCGTAATTAAGTTATAGGATAAGGTCTGTAATAGTTAATTGCAGAGTTTTTTTATTATTCCAGATATTTTCATTGATTTGACCTATTACATTAATGTTATTTTTATAACTCATTAAGTGTTCACCAATCTTAGTATCAATAGAATTAAATGATATTGATTTAATCGAAAATCCTGTTTTTGATTTCAATATTGAAGAAATATGCTTGTTATTTAACACTATGGGTTTAATTATTTTTAGATCTCTTAACATGAATGTCGGTACTGAGTTTCCTGTACCGAAAGGTTCTAATTTTTTTATATCATTATAAAAATCTTGATTAAATGCTAATGACGAAACTTCTGATTCATACGAAAATATATTATTATTTACAGTATTGGATTTTAAAAAATCCTCTAATATATAACTTTCAAAATCTTTAAGATTTACTTTATTTAGCGTAAATCCTGCAGCCATATTATGACCACCGCCATTTATAATTATATCTTTATCTAGTGAATTTTTAATTACACGACCAATATTATAATTATAAACTGATCTTGCAGATCCTTTTAATAATTCATTAGACGCAGTAATAACAATGGAGGGTTTATTAAAATAATCTTTTAATCTTGCTGCAATAATTCCAATTAAACCTTCGTTTATATTTGGATTATAATAAATAATTACTTCTTTATTTTCCTTTTCAATTTTTTGAAAATCAATTTCATTTAATACTAAGGTTTCAATTTCTTTTCTTTTATTATTCAATTTAATTAAATAAGTAGACCTATCTTTGACAACTTGATCATTATTAGAAGATAATAATTCTGTAGCAAATTGAGACTTACCCAGTCTTCCGCCAGCATTTAATATTGGGCCAATTAAATAACCTAAATCATTAATATTAATTTTATTTTTTTTTTCATTTAATTCAAACAAAGTGTTCAGAGGTAAATTTTTTGTTATATCAAAATTTTTAAGAGCATTTAATGCAATTAATCTGTTAAGCTTTCTTAAAGGCATCACATCACATACTGTAGCTAACAAAACATATATCAAATAATCAGATATATTTATTTCACTTTTAATTTCTTTAATTAGTAAATCTAAAAAAAAATAAGAAAGTGAGGTGGCGCATAAATAATCATATTGTTTATAGCCATTATCCTTTTTTGGATTTATAATTGAGTTTGCATTAGGGAAGGGTTTGTTAATTTCATGATGATCAATAATTAAAGATTTTATCTCATTTTCATTTAAAAAATCTATTGCTTCATTAGAAGTAGAACCGCAATCAACCATTATAATCAATCTAGGCTTTTCCAAGATCAGTTTTTGGAATAATTTTTTAGTGGCGCCATAGCCATCTTTTTCCCTATCAGGTATATAATAGAAAAAAGAATGATTTATGCTTTCTAAAAATTTAACAAATAATGATGAAGCAGCAGACCCATCAACATCATAATCACCTAAAATACATATTTTTTCATTGTTATTGATACAATTAACAACAAGTTTAATAGATTGATTGAAATCTTCATTGTTTAAAAAAACGTTGTTTAAATCTAAATCTGTATTGATTGTTGCAATTTCATCATCTTCAAATTTTTTTGAAATAATTAGTCTAGATAAAATGTCACTAAAGTTAAAATCTTGTTTTAATTTATCAACTAAGTTTTGATTAATTTTTTTTTGTTCCCACTTCTTACCTGAAACAGAAATCATTCTACAATAAGATTTGTTCTTTTTATGATTTCTTTAAATTTTAAACTTTTATGAGTAACAAGTGTTTCAGTAATATATTCATTGTTGTTTATTACAACTCCATTTAACATCTCACTTGAGGTAATACCTGTTGAACAAAATATAGAGTCCCCTTTTATAATTTCATTTAATTCGTATTTTTTATTTAAATCACTTATTCCCATTTTTTTTGCATCTTTAATATCTTTGTCGTTATCAAATATAAATCTTCCTTGAAAATGGCAGTCAAAAGCATCGAGAGCTGATGCAGCCAAAACACCCTCGGGACCACCTCCTATACCTAAAAATATATCAACATTATATTTTGGATTTGTTACATACAATGCACCAAGGACATCACCGTCAGTAATTAATTTAATATTAATATGTAGTTGTCTTAATTCATCAATTATTTTTTTATGCCTTGGTCTATCCATGACACATGCCGTAAGTGATGATATATCTTTGTTAAGAAAATCTGCAAGATTTGTAACATTTTTTTTTAATGAAAAATCTAGATCAATTAATCCTTTTTCAATTTTTCCAGTTGCAATTTTATCCATATAAGTTTCTGGTGCATTAAAAAGATTTCCCTTTTCAGCAATAGCAATAACAGAAGTTGCACCAGGTAAATTGTTTGCTGCAAAATTTGTTCCTTCTAAAGGATCAACAGCTATATCAAAATAGGGACCATTCTTATTTCCTAGCTTTTCACCCGTATAAAGCATAGGTGCCTCATCAAGTAAACCTTCACCAATAACAACTTCACCATTCATATCTATTTTATTTAATTCAGACCTCATAGAGTCAACAGCTGCTTGATCTGCTGCAATCTTGTCTTTTTTTCCAACTAAATATGAGGATGCTAATGCTGCCTTTTCAGAAACTTTTAAAATTTGATCAACATATTTTATATCAATAGACATTAATCTTTTTGAATAACTATTTCAGTAGAATTAATTACACTCTCAAATTCTCTTAGACGTTTATAAACACTTGCCAACTCAATAATGGTAGGCCAAGCTTTTAATAGGTATTGCATAGAACCCTCAACTCTTCCAAAAGCTCTTATAATTTGCTGCATAACACCTAATGTTACAACACCTGCTACAATAGCCGGTGCTAAGAAAACATAAGCTGATAATACATTTGCTTGTAAGTAAGCCATACGACCAATATTAAAATATAAATATCTTGTGTAGCTTAAAAAGTGAATTGAACGAACGTCATTAAATAATTCATTTATTGTTTTAGGTCTAATGTTACCATCATCTTCAGCTACTACTAATATTTTTCTGTATGCAGCCTCTTTTTTTTGTAGATCATATTCCACTCCAACTAAACGCAATATCCAACCTAATCCTATCAAGAATGCTGTACCACCCAATGTCCAAAGTAATGCACCAGTTATCAATCCATATTGCCAATCACCAAAAAAGAAGATTGGTATTCCGACTGATAGCCCTAATAAAATTGGAGTAAATTGTATTAATACCATGACCGATTCAATAAAACTTGTACCTAGAGATTCCATAATACGAGTAAACTTAATTGTATCTTCTTGAACTCTTTGTGAGGCACCTTCTATTTTACGAGCCCTATCATAAACAGAATGATACCATTCCACCATCGCAGTTCTCCATCTAAACAAGAAGTGTGCTGTAAAAAAACTAATTACAACGTAAAGAGCTATATATACTCCTGCTAGTGTAATAAATGATGCTAAATTTTCCCAGTACTCTTCAATTGTAATAGCGTTAGGTTTAGCAAGTGCTTTTTGAATCATATCGTAGAACACACCAAACCATTCATTTATTTTTACATCAATTTTTACTTGAACCCACAATGATAATAAAATTACAAATGAACCTAACCAAGACCATAACCGCCATTTTTTTTTTGTAAAAAATTTAAACATATAGATTATTTAAGAAAGTTATCAGCGTATGATTTTTTAACAGTTTTTCTTTTTTGAGGCTCAATTATTTCTAAGTCAATTTTATTTTTTTTCGCATATTCTAAAGCTAACTCTTTAGTGGAAAATTCTAAATTTAATTCTGAAAGAGTATTAGTACTTGTCTCCCAACCCATTAAAGGGTTAACACCAGCATTTTCAGTTTCAAATTTGATAACCCATTTGTCTGATTTGCCCAGGCCAGACTGCATGGAATTTTTTGTAGGAATATAAATCTTAGCTTTTTTCATAAATTGGTCGGGGCGGCAGGATTTGAACCTGCGACCCTCTGGTCCCAAACCAGATGCGCTACCAGGCTGCGCTACGCCCCGATTGAGGTACTAATACATTAGATATTGATAATTTCAAAGAATAAAGAACATCAAAAACAAGGCTTTTTTATAAGAATCAGATATACATCAATAATGATCATCACTTGTATTAATTGTAATAAAAAATTTGATTTAGACTCAAATTTAATTTCAGATAAGGGTCGCTTGTTGCAGTGTGCTAGCTGCAATCATAAATGGTTTTTTAAAAAAGAAGTTCTTGAAAACACCGTAAGCCCAATTGTTAAAGATATTGACAATGATAATGTTAATATTTTTGTTGAAAATAACCTCTCAAACAAAGATGAGATCAACCCATCAGATCTACTGAAAGATGAGGCTGATGTAGATACAGAAGAAAAGCTTGATGAAAAAATTGAGGTCAATAATCAAGAAGAATCAAAGAAAAAAATTGATGCTAATATAAATGAAAGCACAACAGCAAATGCTAAACCAAAAAAACAAAAAAACTTTAAAATATTAAATATTTTTATTGTAGCAATTATTTCATCCGTAGCTTTTATAATTATTGTTGATACGTTTAAATATCCTATCGGAAAAATTGTCCCAAATATTGAATTTATACTTTATAATCTTTATGAAAGTATTAAAGATATCTCGTTATTTATTAAAGATTTAACATAAAATCATGATCAAAAATATTTCAAAGCCTTTTAAATGGTTTTTTCAGTTAGAAGCAGCAAGTGGTCTTGTATTATTAATTGCTGCGATTATTGCTCTTGTAATAAGTAATTCTAGTTTTAGTAATTTATATTTTGACACATTAAACCAATACCTGTTTGTAGGTATTAATGATTTTGGTTTAAAACTTTCCGTACATCACTGGATTAATGATTTATTGATGGCAATTTTCTTTTTCTTTGTAACGCTAGAAATTAAACGAGAATTTATTCAAGGTGAACTTTCTAACTTAAAAAAAGCGTTACTTCCAATTATCGGTGCTGTTGGGGGAATGGTAGTCCCTGCCCTAGTCTATGTTTTTATAAATTTTGGGAATTCTGAAACATTGAATGGTTGGGCAATTCCATCGGCTACAGACATAGCGTTTTCACTAGGAATTTTATCTTTACTTGGTTCAAGAGTTCCAATTTCTTTAAAAATCTTTTTAACGGCTCTTGCTATTATTGATGACCTTGGTGCGATATTGATTATCGCTTTTTTCTATTCTGGTGATTTAAGCATAAGCTATTTAAGTTTAATCTTAATCTCATATATTTTATTACTTACTTTAAATAAATTTGGTGTTAAAAAGTTTATTCCCTATCTATTAATTGGTGCCTTCATGTGGTTCTTCACATATAAGTCTGGAATTCATGCAACAATAGCAGGTGTTCTTTTAGCTACGACCATACCTCATAGAATTAAAGACAAAGATTTCTCTTTATTAATTAAACTTGAGCATGCAATCAGTCCTTATGTTGCTTTTATGATAATGCCTATATTTGCATTCGCTAATGCAGGTGTGTCTTTAGAAGGATTATCATTATCATCTTTATTAGAACCTGTTCCATTAGGTATTCTTTTAGGGTTGTTTGTGGGTAAACAAGTTGGAGTTATGCTTATTTCTTTCTTTGCAGTTAAATTCGGTGTGGCACAAATGCCAGACAAGTCTAACTGGTTAAGTCTATACGGAGTTTCAATATTAACAGGTGTTGGCTTTACAATGAGTTTGTTTGTTGGAAACTTAGCATTTGCTGAAAATATTCAGTATATAGATGGTGTAAAAATCGGTGTTCTTGCAGGATCTTTACTTTCTACGGTATTTGGATATTTTATATTATTGTATGCCTGTAAAAAGTAAGTCATGTTTTATAAAAATAATTTATTAATCCTACTAATTGTATCTATGTTCACATTTTTTGAAAAAGTTGATGCTAAGTACGAAAAGCTATTTTTTGATCACTCAATAGAAAATATTAATAATGAAACTATTAATTTAAATCAATACAAAGGAAAAACTATACTTTTAGTAAATGTTGCTAGTAAATGTGGTTTCACCAAACAATATACGGGCCTTCAAGACCTTTATGAAAAGTATAAAAACAGAGGTTTCTATGTAATTGGTGTTCCGTCAAATCAGTTTGGTGGACAAGAACCAGGGTCTAATTCCGAAATTAAGGATTTTTGTGAAACTAATTTTAATATTACATTTCCAATAACTGACAAAACAGAAGTTATAGGTGATGATGCCCATGAGCTATATAAATGGGCAAAAAAAAATTATGGTAACTCGACTGTTCCTAAGTGGAATTTTCATAAAATTTTAATTAATAAAGAAGGAAAAATACAGGACACGTTCAATTCTTTTATTACTCCAATGTCAGATAAAATAACAAAACAAATAGATTTAATTCTATAACTTAACAGTCATACCGTCAAAACCAGGAATAATACTTTTAGGTAATCTTTTCTTAAGTTTTGCATAATCTAAATCACTGTGCATATTTGTTAATATAGTCTTTCTAGGTGTTAAGATTTTAACTAATTCCAAAACTTGATCTAAGTTGAAATGCGCTGAATGATTACGGTACCATAGACAGTCAATAATCAAGTATTCTAAATTTTTTAATTTTTTGTAATCTTTCTTAAAGAATAAACTAATATCACTAGCATAGGCTAATTTATTATTAATTAGATAACATATACTTTTAATCTTACCATGCTGAACTGGTATTGATTCAATTTTAATTTTTTTATCTTTATTTGTAAATTGATGTTCTTTTTTAAGACTATTAATATTTAAAGTAGATGGATAACCATAAGATGATTTAAAACAATATCTAAAAGTGGTAAGTAAATATTTCTTAGTATTAGAATCCGCATAGACTGGAATTTGTTTCTTGTTTATTAAAAAAAATGGGCGAAGGTCATTAATACCATGTGTTTGATCTGCGTGTAGATGTGTATAAAAAACTTTGCTAATAGATTTAATTTTATTTTTTAAAAGTTGTGACCTCAAATCTGGAGATGTATCTATTAAGATATTTTGATCGTTAAATTTAATTAAAGCAGAACATCTTGTTCTAAAGTTTTTTTTATTTCTTAAATCGCAATTACCAGAATATCCATCCGCTCTAGGTACACCCATTGAGCTACCGCTACCTAAAATGACAAACTTAAGAGACATTATAGGTTAAAAAGTTTATTAAAATTTTCAGTAGTTAAATCAGACATTTCTTGATCAGTCTTTTCTTTTAAAATAGATAACTTTTCTAGAGTATATTTGATAAAACTTGGTTCATTTTTTTTCCCTCTCATCGGTATGGGAGCTAAAAATGGGCTATCTGTTTCAACAAGTAGTCTATCTAAAGGAATATTTTTAAAAGTTTTCTGAAGGTCTAAACTATTTTTAAAAGTAATTATTCCACTAGCAGAAAAAAATGCATCTAATTCAAGTAATTGATTTGCAAAATTTAATGAACCGGTAAAACAATGCATTAAAATTTTTAATTTTTTTGATTTATATGATTTTAGGATTTCAAATGTTTCATCTTCAGCATTTCTAGAATGTATGACAATAGGTATATTAAGGTCTATAGAAGCCTCTATATGAACTTTAAAGCTATCAATTTGCCTTTCCTTGTTGCTATGATTATAAAAAAAATCTAAGCCAGTTTCACCTATACCAATAATTCGTTCATTTTGATTTATTTGACTAATTATATAATTTTTATCAACTAAAAGACTTTCCTCGGTTTCATGGGGATGAATACCAAACGTTCCATAAATCATTGGATCTAGTCTAATAATATTTTTGATCCTATCAAAACTTTCTACCGTTGTGCATATTGTTAATAGTTTTGAGATACCAACTTCTTTAGATCTTTTTATAACATCACTTAAATTCTCAAGTAAAGGTTCATGATCTAAATGACAATGAGAATCAATCATTTTTTTTTTCAATTTTTTTAAATAAAATATCTATTTTGTTAATAGGTTTTCCAGATACAAGATAGTCATGTTTTG
>Ga0209709_10003812_pt1 | contig 12351 bp, 10 predicted proteins | sample ArcticOcean_MG_C_2_FD_187435 | JGI IMG/M metagenome (GOLD analysis project Ga0209709, IMG submission 187435) | Marine microbial communities from western Arctic Ocean - ArcticOcean_MG_CB4_136 (SPAdes) (version 2) | ecosystem: Environmental > Aquatic > Marine > Oceanic | place: Arctic Ocean... | reverse complement strand
GGTACTGGTCCGTGCGTCGAGTTGGAGGACGGCTACCGATGTTCCAAAATTTTGGAAGATGATGCAAACAATACCGACGTTCAAGGTGAGACGGGATGTTCTGACCGAATACAATGTGACGGTGCATTGGGTCAATACCGCCAGCAGGAAGATGGAAATGAATGTGATATAGCTCCCCCTGGCCAGCAAGTCCAGGGGCAGGAAACTGGAAATGATTATACACCATCAGGTGCCATCTACGCGATAAATTGCAAGAATGGAACTTACAATACCAACGGTTTAGGCAAGTGTGACGATGTCCCGGATGGTAAACAGGGCCAAAAAAGTACGGTTGGTAGAACACACGCAGCATCGGGTGCCATTCATCCAGTGAATTGCAAGAAAGGAACTTTCAATAAAGATGGTACTGGTCCGTGCGTCGAGTTGGAGGACGGCTACCGATGTTCCAAAATTTTGGAAGATGATGCAAACAATACCGACGTTCAAGGTGAGACGGGATGTTCTGACCGAATACAATGTGACGGTGCATCGGGTCAATACCGCCAGCAGAAAGATGAAAATGAATGTGATATAGCTCCCCCTGGCCAACAAGTCCAGGGGCAGGAAAATGGAAATGATTATACACCATCGGGTGCCATCTACGCGATAAATTGTACAACAGGAACTTACAATAACGATGGTACTGGTGCATGTACCAATGCGACTGCAGGCTATTACGTTGACTTAACGGGGCAATCGAGTGAAACTGCCTGTCCAGCAGGGACATATAATATCTATTGTGGTGCGCCTAGTTCTTCGTACTGTACCGTTTGCGGTGCCGGCAAATATTCAAACTCTACCGGAAGACCCAACGATTGCGATAATTGCACTGCTGGCACGTACATCAGCGACACCGCGAATGCAACCAAACACAACCAAGAAATCGATTGCATCACTTGCCCAGCCATGTCTATTACAGATACCAGAACAAAGGATGGGGCGACTAAATGTACACCTTGTCGTACCCATCAAGATTACGGTGATAAATTCTGGTCGATCAAATCAAATGTTCCAGATTGTCTCCCTTGTTACCGTACGCATGTCAACGATTATGACAACCCCAAGATGAAATACACCTGCACAGACGACAGTCTGAAGACCCGAATTGTGACACATTGTGGTCGCGCTTTTTATCAAATTGAACCCAAGAAACGTTACTGTTACCAAACTTATTTTGACCTTAACAATAATAAAGGGCTCACCAAGGAGTCTGCAAAGGAAGCAGACAGCGCAAAATGTGAATTTCAAACTCAAGAGACACTATTTGATTTTTCATACACCGGCTCGACCACTAAGAACGACTCTGATGTTCAATGGAGACCCACTCATGATGTCGCTGTCCTTATTGGTATCGCAAGAGTTACTTTTGATTTAACAAATTTTAACATGACCCAAGACCATTACAATTACTACAGCAAAAAAGCAAACAATCGTTGGGATATCACCCCCCTTACAGCCAATGAAGCAACAAATAACATGTTTTACAAAAGGTGTTATTTCAAGCCAGAAATTAAAATCGACGAAACCACGGGTATCGCTACATATGTTCAAACAAAACTCAGTGACTGGTCGAACCAGTGCACGTTCGTAACTGATATAGAAGGTGGCGAAATTGCAAATTTTATTAATGACAAAACCGACTACACGAAAGATGGGGCCAGTGTTTTCGAGGATTCGTTCGATATCCAAATAGATGAACATGTACATCAAGTTCTGGGCGTTGCATCTACCTGTGGTAAAAACGGTGATGGTCATAGCGGTGATGGTCATAGCAGTATAGATGACATTTTCTCATGGTCCAATTTACGAGCGAATATTAAATCTAAGGCCACAATCACATACAAATTAAGCCGAAATAAATATGGTAATTACACGTTCGGACACAATTTCGAAGTAACCAACGAAATCGATGTATATGACTTACTCTACATTGCCGGCAACCATTATACAGAAGCGAAACATGTACATTTAGATTCGAGGCCATCAGCAGCAACATTTGCCACAGTAACGTACAATAAAAACCATGGCTTGCATGTTCAGAACAATGGCTTGCATGTTCAGGACAATGACCTAAGTGCAACGTGTAAGTCCGAACTGACCATAGATTCTTCAAACGGTGATTCACGTCATTGTGCATTCACTGACGATGATCATCGTGTTCATAATACGGCGGCAAACATAAATTATACGGCGGCAAACATACATTACAATGAGTTTCATAATCTTACATTTGAAAGCACCACACACAAAGCCTGTAGAGCGAGGATGGATGTGGAATGTTTTCAACCAGAGCCAGTAATAGAAATTCGTGACACCCGCAACTGTTATCACAAAGACCATCCAGGTTGTAATGGCGAAACACCATTTGCGTTTACTGTGCACGAATTCGAACAAACCATCAAAGCTGAATCCCAAATTATCGAGGCAATTCGTCTCCGTGATTACAGAAGCTATCCGTCCAATATTATTGGTGTGTTAAATACAGATGATAATGTTAATGGGCAACGCAAATTCCGTTGCCTTGACGAAACATGTACTCAGGACCCTTACATAGTACTCGCAGAGAGAGAGAATGATGTGTCGAAGTTGAAGTGTCCCCTCACCGGTAAAAAAAATGGAACAGAATTTGCTGGAGATGCAACAGTAGTATTAGATAGAGGCTGTGGTTCGGAAAATAGTTCATGTTACAACCCTGACATTGTCGTCGCTACCTGTTATGATTCTGTCACAATACACAACAACAACGTCCCAGCAGACGTCTCAACAGAAGAGAAGTGGGTATATTTGGTAAAGCCTTCCGAAATCTACCCGCAGTTTTATGTGTATGGCCTTACTACATTTACCCGCACTTGGTCAGGCGGTACTATTGACGCAACTATCGGCAATCAAACCTACGTGAATGACCATAATAATGGCACTGAATCCGAGAGTGCTGAGGACAACGCAACAAAATACGCACCCTTTGCCAACAGTACCAGCCGCCGTCTTCTCGGCAGACGCGGCAGACGACTTAAGTTGCATCGCCGTCCGGCGCCATCGTTCGAAGAAGAATCAATCACGTTGTTTGTGACTATTCCCTCTCACGAAACGACTGTAAAATAAATCCAAATGAAATCCAAATACAACTACAAATACAACTCTAAATATAATTACAAATGATATTCTTATTTATTTTGATCCCGCTAGTCTCTGGCATTCATGTTCGTACTTATGTCAGTAGCATGGGTTGTCCTGGTTGTGTCAAATGGGTTTCTATGATTGAGCAGGTACGGTTTGATTTCCCTACCTTAACTTTTGAGACAGTTGAATTTGATTACGAATCTGCTTCCCAAAATACTGTTTTGCCGTATACAACCGCCGCTGATTCCTACTACCCGTGGGCCCAGCGTTCCGAGTATTTGGTACGATGGTTGTCTGACATTTCTCACGGTCGTCCTCCTGTTCTCGTGCAAAATATTTCCTCGGTTGGCGATGGTTGGCGTCGTGGGTTTGTCAGTTGGGTGCATGTGTTGTCTTCTGACTATCCCCGACTGGATTCTCATGCGCGCAAACTATTGAGTACTGGTTTTGGTTGGTCTTTTATGAACAGCTCTTTTTCCAATACTGTCATTTTCCAACGGGTGGATGGTGAGATTGGTATGGAGCACAATGTGAATGATATGAATGTTGTTTTGCGTCGGTTGGTGCCATCTCCAATTCCCTTTGCTTTGACGGAAACTGCCTGTGTTCGAGAATTGTTGCATTATTTTGACAGCGACGTTTATTTGGTGTCGCCACAAGTCCCGTCAAATTTGCCTGAGAATGTAGCATGGATTCATTTGTTTGGGAATGAGAGTGACGCCAAGCAATCCAACATGTCTGTGCCGTCTGCTTGGATGTGGAAACGCGACATTGAGTACATGTTGCCCTCTGTGTCCCGTCCCGAATTGTTGGAATGGTATTTTGGAGTGAAAGAAAGTATGGTTGAGCCGTATTACCGCCCGAGTCACGCGATTGTGGGTGATATCAGTGGCAATGAGTTGTGGTCATGGGTTCGTGGGCATCCGTCAGCGCTGTTGATAGTGTACAATAGTTTGGAATCGTTGTATGAATGTCAGGAGGAATTGTCGTCAGTTGAGTTTGAGGTGGGGCGTATGGACATTCGTGTCAACGACCACGAGAGTTTCCCCGATAGTAATGTCCCGGGAATGGTACATTATTACAGTGGTGGGAATAGGGTGTCGAGTGCTATGTGCAAGGACATTATGAAATACATTTCAATAAATTAATCCAAGTATTTTTTTGGTTTGTTTTTGATGTATTTGACTATGGCAAGTACGACGCCAACTGTTATGATTATGGCGATTGTTTTGTATTGAGACTGTTGTAGAGTGTGTTGTTTGGAGTTGAGTATTTGTTGATGTCTGTCTAGTCTGAGTAGAATGTTGTCAATTTTGGGAGTGATGTCTCTGTCGAGTTCTGTGACGCGTCTTTCAAGTTCGTGAATGGTTTTGAATGAGATGGTTTGTTTTTCGTTGGAATGATTGAATGATATGTATTTCAATACTTGTTCCATGCCAGTTTTTGTTTCTGTTGCAATAACTATTTTCCCGTTTGATACATGTTTGAGAGAATGCAATTTACCGTAGTTTTGTGAGTTGACGGGTGCAAAAAGTACTGCAATGTCTTTTTGTTCCAGCGCTGCGTAGAGTGTCATTGATTTTTCCAGTTTCGAGTATGTGTTTAAATGTGTGATTTTCCCGTTGACGTCTATGGCGTTGTTGTTGATGGTGACCGTGACATTTGGTGTCCCGACAAAAGTGATATTGGTCCAAGCTGTTTGGTCCGGATGTCGTCCACCGTATCTTTCCAGTTCTATAAAGATGCCTTTGGGCGTTGCAACCAGTCCAGTGTCAATGGAACACTCTTGTTGTTGCTGTGCCCCGGTAATGGATGTCATGTGAAGGTGTCCCTCAACTACGGCAGCGTTATTTGTGCATGTTTTGGCAATGTCTGTCATTGTCGGTTGTGCAAGAGCGGTTGCGACGGTGATAAAAAATATTGCGAACATTTTTGTTGAGTGTGCAAATGTATATACATGTACTTTGTTTTCCCAAAAAAAATCCATTATTTTCCGAGTGCTAAAGTCAAGTGATATTTGGACATGTCTAGTTCGCGTCGCAGTTGTGCCGATTGTTGTGTAATGTTGGTGTATGCTGTTGAGAGTATTTGATTGTGTTGTTGCAATATTTTGTTCTCGTTGATGTTTTGTATGTACAGTCTCCTTAGATGTAGGAGGTGTGGCAGTAGAAAAGCCATGGCTTCTTCCGCGGTTGGTGTGGTTGCTTTCAGTCGTTTCCTGATGTGTTCGACTTCGTCGTCAAAGTCTGCGGTCCGTTTGCGTGTTTGTGTGTGGCGCAGTCTTTTTTCGCTCCTGGCGACGATGACGGGTCCTTCGCGCGACCGTTTAGACATGTTTTGTTTGTTTCAATATATTGCTTAAATATCTGTAATATGTCAACTATATGTGAATAATATTTATGGATTATTGAATGTGTTAAAAATGTTGTGTGTGACTGTGAATATCGAGTGGTTATTGTCTGCTTTGTCACCTCCTAAAAAGCGTGTGACTGTTCCTCCTCGTCTGATAGTGAATGAGAATCAGTTAAGTGTGCAACATTTTTACGACGGTGGTCGTGGCATGCGTACGATTTCGACAGTGATGTCGTCGTCTGTGGGACCGTTTTCTTTTGAGATGTCTGAGACGGTGCGTCGTTTTTTGTGTTGTTGTTCTTCTTTCAAAAGTGTAAAATTTCAATTGACGGGTCAATCTTTGGCGATATTATTGGAAAGCAGTTGCAGTGCGCTGCAGTACAATCTTCCGTACGTCAAAGTAGTGGATATTTTGTCGATGTCTGAGTCTGATCAGGATATGGAGTTGCGAGTTCCGTCAGCGGAATGGTTAAACGTGTGGCAGACAATACCTGTCAAGGGCGACGTCGAGATATCTTGCACAGCTCGTCAGCGGGCAATTACTTTGAAGCATTCCAAGGGTCGTTGGGCATGTGCTGTCCATGCTTCGGAGAGGGCGTCTAAGAGTGTGTCTTTTGTGTGTGACAGTCGTGTTGGTAAGGCGGTGTTTGTAGATTGTGTGGCATCCGAAACTTTTTCGAGTCTGGTATTGAAGGCAAATGGTGTGTTGTGTTGGAAAGTGGGCAACGACCAAGTGTTGTTGTCGCCTAACGAGTAACCCCCCAAAAAAATCCATTGATTGGACAAATCTGTCTATTAAAGAGAAATGGATTTATTTGAAAATGTCTAGACGCGCAGGTGTAGGTGATAACGATACGGACAGAATGATATCTCCGGATATTGAAAGTGGCAAAATGAAGACAAATACAATTTATGAATTGATGAAATTGCGCGAGTTGCAATCTTTTGTGACAAAGATTTATTGGTTGGTGATATTGTGTTTTTTTGCGGTGGGTGTGATAATGGCATTGGTGTTGTCCGACGGCACTTTTAGTGACGTGTTTATGGCCGAGAATTTGTTGTCTTCTGTTGGCATTTCAATGTACATATTGTTGGTAGCATTGATGGTGATGTGCAACAACCACAATGAAATGCGTGTTGTGTTGTTGTTGACTGTTTTATTTTTCACCGGATGTTTGTCTGGTTTTATGTTGGCTTTGCATTTGTTGGATGTTTCTATTATATTAAAATCTGCCAAAAACAATTAAAAAATATATTTTGTACAATCTGTGTTCCAGTATTCTAAACCTTCTGCCCAACCTCGTTCTTCGAAGATGCCTGCCCCTTCTTGAATGAGGTATCTGATAGTTTGTTTTCTGGTCTGTATTTGTGGTTGATTGTCTAATACTATGCCGTGTTTGGTTAATCTTGGCACTCCCTCTCTCCATTTTTCGTCGTCCATGATTAGTAGGTCCAAGCTAAGAATGTCTAGCCAGTTATAAATCAATGCAAAGACTGCATCTACGGTGTTTGTACCTTTGTGGTCTTCTGCAAGTTGTTTCCATTTTCCCAAGCGCGGGTATAGGGGTTCCAGCGGTCGTGTTTCGTGTCCTGTGACTGGTCTGGTGTGGCACCACCAGTGTGCGTATGATTGTGGAAATCGTCTGTTGTCGACAATACGAAACGGGTCATCTGTTTTGAAATGAATGTTGATGTATTTGAGCATGTGTGGCACCGATGTTGTGGGCATATTTCTGTCTTGAAGCCACGTTTGTAGTTCGACGGTTTGAAACCAGTTTGTCGGCGGGTGTTCGAGTTGGTGATTTGTAGATGTCATGACAAAGTTTTATGCGGTATTTAAATAATCAATTTTGGAAAGTAATGTTGTCTGTTGTGACCATAGCTTTTTTTCTTGGCGGTGTGAGTTGGTACAAATTATTGCCTTATTGGTGGTTTGTCTGTATGTTTGTGACGGTGTTGAGTCTTACTATTTACGACTTGCAGACAACGATATCCAATGTCTTTTTGAACCGGGCGTACCAAACAATGCAAGCAACTGAATGTTGTTCAAAGAGTGACCATTTCAAGTCTCCTCAGTACGTGTTACGAACGACGGTGGCACTTCGTGCACTTGCGGGAATGTTGGCCTGTGCGTCCCTTGTGATATCTTGGTACTGTCGTGAAGATTTCGCCACGGGACATTACTACCTAGTTTCTGGTTCTTGGGTTTCGGTGACAGTCGTGTGGATTGTGTCGTGCGTGCCCATGGTGGTCAGTTTGTTGCAATGTGCGGCAGTGTCTGACGACGCCGTTATTATCCAGTACCGAAAAACGATTTCGGTGTGGTTAATCCACGATGTATTTTTGGGATTGTTTTGGTTTTATTTGTCGGTGATGTTGTATGATTTGTCCGACGACAACGACGACTCTGAATGGCGTACCATTTTTTTGTCGATGATTTCTTGGCACATCATTATCATAGTCCTGGAAGAAATTTACATGAATCGTTCACCGTCAACTTCCAAATCGTGCTGTGGTCCCGCCAACAGTCAGCGATGGTTGCGTTTCTTTTTGCTTGTGGCATTTGTTGGGATATATCTGGTGATTATCTGGCGCATGCAGGACAACTCGTTGACAAGTCTCGGAATGTCTACCGGTACCTTTTTCCTGTTTAGCGTCTGCGTAGGACTGGCTTATTTCTGCCAGAGTCGGTTGCAGCCCCGACAAGAAAAGCAGATTCCGCGGAAAAACCTGGTGCGTGACGGACTGGTTTTTTAAAAAAAAACAGTATATAAAGTTGCATTAGTTGTTGCAAAATGTCACGTCTTGCTTTCCGGTCGTCCGAAAAATCACCAGAAGAATCGGTGTCATTTGTTCCTACTGTTTCTCACCACATTGTGTTGGAGGCCACTGTCCGGCCCATGGGGGGGAACGATTACGAAGCAACTCAAGTGGTGGAACAGGGTCGTATTCTGAATCAATTGCGTACAAGTGGCAAAGATATTTTTGAAATGAACGAAACAAGAGAAGTCCAATCGGCCGGTACAACTTTGTACCAGACAACCGAAATGTATGGCACTTCCATGTCGATTGAAAATATTATAGAAACAATGAAACCGGCCGACTTAACACTGCGAGTCAATTTCAACAGGCCGGGAACTCATTCCAACACTACCTGTATGGCACTTTCTTCGGAGACTTTGACCAAACTGTTAAAAACAAAGGCGGATGCTACCGGCAATAAAATCGCGGAGCTCCGTGTCAATGTGGAATCGTCTGCCAAAGTACCGCGACACGGAGCTTTTTATGTGGCGATTACTCAAAAGGGCACGCAGCATTACTTGTCACATATTGACTATAAAATAATGACACAGTACGATAAAATGTATCATGAATAATTAATTATAATGAATTTATTGTTTATCTTCGTCATCCTCCTCGTTTTTTTCCACTTTGACCTCTTTCGTTTGCTCCTTCGTTTGCGTTGGAACTGGCTCGGGCATGGGACGATATGGAAGGCCCGATACCGCACAGGCATGCTGCAAATAAGTATCCCAAGGCAAAATGCCACGTTCCCAATGTTGATGCAGGCCCTCGATGCTGAGAAATGGAGAGACGGGAAAAACAATATCGACTTGCAATTTCTTTTTCAATGCATACATCTCAGCGATGCTGCTTCGCTTTCTTTTTTTCTTGTTTCCAATGGCTTTGAGCATTTGGCTTTTGATGTCTTCGGCATAAATGATATTGTAGATTTGCTCACAAGCTGTTTGCAACATTGTTTTCCAAGACATTATCGTTTTTTGAAAAGTCTGGTGCGTACCCTCAGCATCTGATTTGTGCGGGGTGTCTGACATAAACAACGACCGCGGTACGCCCATGGTCCCACAAATAATATCTTCTTGCATTTTCAGCTGTGCTACCAAATCCCCCCGTCCCGTGTGTGACGGAAGGTTGACGAGCCGTTGACCCAATGGCAACGCCACGACATTGTCCAAGACATTGCCACCAGTAGACAGTTCACCATTCCCCGAAAAAAATTGGTCGTACAACTGTTGTTGATGTGCCAACTGTGTGACATTGGAACGATTGCGATTAAATTTGTTACGGTCTGACTCGTCTTGCATGTCGCCGTCTGCATAGTAGTCGTATTGCACTCCCTCAACATTGTCCGATTTGGTATCCACTGCTTCGGTCATCAATGTCGGACTCGCTCTTTTTTTCTCCATTGCCAGAGAAGTACCCATGAGCGAGTTCATGTATTGTACCGTCGGCATTAGATTCGCCACAATCGAACAGAGCCGTCCGTTCGTGGTTGGCGAAAACCCAAAAATATCCAAAACCAATGTGTCGGGAATTTCATTTTGTTGGTCGTCCATGACCACATATTCACGAATTCCCAAATTGTAGTCCATGTAAATATTACAACTGTTTTCAGCGAGCACTACAGGGATTTTGAAACCGTCCTCCATTGTTACCAATCGACAAACAGCGATTCCCTGCACTAACACAATGTCCAACAACTCTTTGCAAAAAGGCAGCCAGTGGTCTGTCATTATTTCTTGCATGTGTTGGTCCGGTCGCACACGACCACGGCGGTGATTAAACACAATACCGTTCGCAAACAAATGCTGCTGCAAAACATTACGACAAGTATAAATTGTAGGCGTTTTGCGAAGAAAATTCATCGCAAACGAAATATCCGACCGATTCAATAATACTTTTTGTTGCATTGTATCACAAAAAAAGATATCCTTTTATAGTTCAATCCCAAACAGATTCTACAATATCAATGGCATGAAGCCAAGTGCATGCCTGAATCGGTTCACGAATTATTTGAGTTTTAGAGACAAATGTTTCGCCACACACATATTTCAACGAAAAGGGATACTTGCGCACCACCGTTTTGGTCACATTCGCATATCGTTCGACACATCGCACACTCTCAGTCGCTGATTTAGACACCACTGCACGAGCATTGACCACTGGTTTGTGCGAAGGACCACACAGATAAATATAAGATTCTTTCATTCGTGCACCGTCCATCAAGACATTTTTATGTGTCAACACACTGTATCCCTTTTCTTTACAAATTTCAGACAACATGGAAGAAACATGACGCACAGATACTCGCCAATAGACATCGTTGATTTTGTCACTGTTCACAATGTCACCACGGTCCAATTGCATGTCAGTAGAGGATGGCTCGACAAACATAACGGGGGTCGTATCACGCAAAATCCAAAACAATATCAGTGACAACAACACACCCCCAATGCCATATTTGCCAAATTTGACACATTTGTGAGGCTTTTCGCCCGCGTAAAAATTCCGACGTCGTTGCTTGCCACAACAATTAGTCATCCAGTAAAAGCAACCATTCGACCCTATATATACCACCTTGTGTTTGTAAAAGGATTTGATGGAAACGATACAAAAATTAAGACCGCCGGCGACATTGGACAATAAACACCAACAAGCAAAAATTGCATTGATTAATAAATTGAAAGCAAAAATTAAAAACGAAGAAAGAATTGCCGACTACTTGGGCAGAAAACCAAAAGTAGACCACCATCCTCTACTAGACAGGTTTGTCAAAGGTATAGACATTGCCTACAAAACACAACTAAATATAAGAGCCATGCAAATCATGTTGGCCTCCGCACAAAACAATACACCAATTGTACAGAGACCACAACCCAAACTCATCCGCCAACTATCTGTCGTCTATCGAAACGGAGTCATACAACCCAAAAACTCAATCACGCGCAGACAATCCAACAACTACCGGTGGGAATTAAAATCGCAGCACCAAGAATGGGTATCCATCGATGCCAAAAATACATCCAGTCCATGTGCCGACTTGGTACGACTCCGCCACGAAGACGCGGGCTCTACCACTGTCTCCAACGTCATCAACGTCCAAACAGTCATCAGGCGCCAATCGTTTACTGCCAAACGAAAACAGTACAGATTCAAAAAACACCAAACTGAATTTAGAAACCGGTGCTTTGGTGTGGCGCAGCGGATTTTGAGACTCACCACACCACACATTGCCCCGGTCAACATGTCAAACGGATTCTCCATGCGCATTTTTCAAGACAGGGTTGGCCGTTTGCCAAGCCATCTGGACATGGATGTTCAGGACATTCTAAAGTTGTGCACACACAACTTGTCAGACACCAGATACATATCACCAACCGATGCTAACTACATCAAAATGGTCGAGTTTTGTGAACCAACCATTCATTTGAACCCGGCCGCCCTAAGACGCAAATTGAAAAAAATAAACTGTGGACACAAAATCAAACTGCAATTGTTTCAAAATGGTACAATGTCCGACAGCTCGTCCGACAGCTCGTCCGGTTCAGAACCCGAATCGTCAGAAGATGCCTTGTCCGAATCGTCAGAAGAGGAATATTCATCAAACTCGGATTTTAATACCGGAGAAGAAGATTCGGCAGCAGATTCGGCAGAAGATTCGGCAGCAGATTCGGCAGCAGATTCGGCAGCAGATTCAGCAGAAGATTCGGCAGCAGATTTGGCAGCAGAGGAGGAACAAGACTGGGCCCCTGCATCAAAACGCCCATTAGAGGGTACACAAGTTCGAATCAAGAACCAGGTTGGCATTCTTGTACACAACGGCAGTTGGAATGAGCTTGAGGGTACTGACATCAAGGCGAATGGTTGGAAGAATGGCAAAGTACAGGTCCAAACTACGGAAGAAGAATCGTCAGCAGATTCGGCAGAAGATTCGGCAGCAGATTCGGCAGCAGATTCGGCAGCAGATTCAGCAGAAGATTCGGCAGCAGATTTGGCAGCAGAGGAGGAACAAGACTGGGCCCCTGCATCAAAACGCCC
>Ga0209709_10003811_pt1 | contig 12353 bp, 14 predicted proteins | sample ArcticOcean_MG_C_2_FD_187435 | JGI IMG/M metagenome (GOLD analysis project Ga0209709, IMG submission 187435) | Marine microbial communities from western Arctic Ocean - ArcticOcean_MG_CB4_136 (SPAdes) (version 2) | ecosystem: Environmental > Aquatic > Marine > Oceanic | place: Arctic Ocean... | reverse complement strand
TGCCGCTTTTGTTTTGCAAAAGATAATTCCACGCTCACCTTCTTTAGAGTTTAAAAAATGGAGCAATACATCTAACTTTTCTATAGGCTCTACGACAACGTACTGATGTTCGATTCCTTGGTGACCTACTGTAGCCATATCAACCTCTATATATACAACATGTTTTGACATGTAGTTTTGGACTAATTGTTTTATTGGCCCAGACATCGTTGCGGTAAAAAGGAATGTTCTTCTAGACTCGGGAATTTTTTTTATAATAATATCCACTTCTTCTTTTAAAACACTAATCATTTCATCTGCCTCATCTAAAACCAAGTAATTTAAATTTTTCAAGCAGATAGCCCCACGCTTCACTAAATCAACTAATCTTCCAGGGGTTGCCACAACTATGTGCATAGGGTTTTTTAAAAGCTCTATTTGAGGCTTTATTGGAGTCCCTCCACAGGTCGATGCGAGCATTATTTCTGGACTATCAGCAGCAAAGGCCGTTAGGTTACTATAAATCTGTTGCCCCAATTCCCTTGTAGGGGCTAATATTAAAGTTTGAACCGCAGTGTTTTCTAAATCAATCATCTGCAATAAAGGAAGGCCAAAAGCTATAGTTTTCCCGGTACCAGTTTTTGCCAAAACAACAATATCTTCCTTTTGATTAAGCGCCACAGGAATGGCCTCTTTTTGTATGTCAGTAGGGATAGAAATACCCAAACCAACCAAGCTTTCTTGCAGTTTTTCGTTAATCCCTAAATCTGAAAACTCTTTTAACATAAAAGTATTTTTCAGCAAAGATAACTACACTTTGGAACGAATGTATCTTTGAGAACCCAAAAAAAGTAATAGCCTCTGAGAAAGGTCAATCCTCAATTCAATTTTTATTTAAATCCAGTCTAACTTTTTGACCGTTAGTGGCGATTCCACCTCTCCAGTATGCATTGTTGACTTAGGCTCAAAAAGAAGGTTAAACACAACTTCTCCATTAGTGTGAGGCCTATGATCTACTCCCTTAGGGACAATCAAAATCTCTCCTTCGTTAATCTTAACAGTTCTTCCGTCTCTAAAATCCATTAGTAAAGTTCCTTTAAAAACCAGAAACAACTCATCTTCATTTTCATGACTATGCCACACAAAATCATCTTTGAGTTTGCATATTTTTACATATTGCCCATTCAGCTCACCTATAATTTTAGGAGTCCACTCTTTAGTGAAAAGAGAAAACTTTTCCATAATATTAATAGAATCAATTTTTTTCATAAAACAAAATTGTTATAATTAGAGATAGTAATAAATTAAACAAATCAAAGACAGTAATAGAATCAACACCCATGGACTATTTGATTTCTTTTTCTTTTTCTGAAACATACAGCTTGTTAATTGTTTTCAATAAACGCGTTTGACCACAACTCAATTTCTTTAAAAACAGAACACAAATTTCTAGACGCGTCTGTTAAGGAATACTCAACTCTTGGTGGAGTTTCAGAATAAGCAGTTCTTATAATCAAACCGTCTTTAGCCAACTCCTTTAACTGATCAGTTAATACTTTTCTAGAAATAACGGGAATTGAATTATGTAATTTTCCAAACCTTATTTTATCAGCCTTTCTTATGGTGTTTATAATTGGAAGCTTCCATTTACCCCCAAGCATTATTGTAAAATTAGAAACGGGGCAAGTATTTAAATTTTCCATTTTTATTTGTTTAGTTGCCAAGAGGTTACCAGTTTTTTATAGTTACCAGAAAGTTACTCATGAGATAATAAAATAACTTTTAGTAACTTTGAGTAACTAATATAAATAAAATAAAATATGAAAGTAAATTTAAACTCAGCATTCTTAGCTTTTAGCTTAATGTTTAGTATGTCCTTAGCGGCACAAAACACATTAAACATTTTAGAGTCTTCTCTTAAATGGGAGGGGAAAAAGATTACTGGAAGTGGGCATAATGGCTCTTTAACTTTTTCTGATAGTCAAGTTAAAATAAAAGACGGGAATATTATCAGTGGAGTATTTACAGTTGATATGACAACATTAACGTGTGATGACTTAACTGCGGCTCAAGGAAAAGCGAACCTAGAAGGTCATTTAAAGTCTAATGATTTTTTTGCTGTTGAAAAATTTAACACAGCAACACTTGTAATAAGTTCTGTTGAGAACAACAACGCTACAGGAATTCTTACGATAAAAGACATATCGCATCCAATACAATTTAAATTGACAAAAAACCAAGATGTTTACAACGCAAGCTTAGTTTTTGATAGATCTAAATATGATGTAAGATTTGCATCAGGAAATTTTTTCGAGAACCTAGGAGATAAACTAATCTTAGATGAAATAGAATTATTAGTAGAATTAAAACTTAAATAAATAAACGAAAAAGCGCCCTTTATTAGGGCGTTTTTTTTATTCTAATTTTGAAGATAATTCAAACCACCTCTCTTCTTTACTATTAATTGTTTCAATAACCCTTTCAAGTTGGTTAGACATGAGTAATATTTTTTCTTGAGTTAAATCATCCTTAAGAAACTCTTTTTCAAGTTCTTTTTTGTCATAAACAAGAGCCTTAATTTTACTTTCAAGATTCTTTAGTTCTTTTTCTTCGGAATAACTTAACTTGTTTTTAGCGGGCTCTTTCCAGGACTTATTTTCAGTAACTTCTTTTTTAGACACATGCGGCTTGCTGTCCTCGTAAGATCTATAATCTGAATAATTACCAGGAAAATCTTCGATTAACCCCTCACCTTTAAAGACTAATAAATGATCAATTACTTTATCCATAAAATACCTGTCGTGAGAGACAACAATAACACAACCCGGAAAATCTAATAAAAAACTCTCTAGCACATTTAGTGTTACAATATCTAAATCGTTTGTAGGCTCATCGAGTATTAGAAAATTTGGATTCTGAATTAATACCGTACACAAATAAAGTCTTTTTCGCTCCCCTCCACTTAATTTTTCAACAAAGTCATACTGTTTTTGTCGACTAAACAAAAACCTTTCAAGAAGCTGCTGGGCACTGATTTGTTTTCCCTTTTTTAAAGGGATGTAATCTCCAAAATCCCTGACCACATCAATTACCTTTTGATCATTTTTTACTTTAATTCCATTTTGCGTGTAGTATCCAAACCTTATTGTTTCACCAATAATAACTTTTCCTGAATCAGGTTTCGTTTTTTCAGTTAGAATATCTAAAAAAGTACTTTTACCTGTTCCGTTTTTACCAATTACACCAACCCTTTCACCTCTTTGAAAAACATAACTGTATTTGTCTAAAATAGTCTTGTCTTCGTAGAACTTAGATACTTTAAAAAACTCAACAATTTTAGTGCCAAGCCTTTCCATATTCAGCTCCAACTGTACTTCGTGATCATTTCTTCTTTGCTGGGCACGATGCTTTATTTCTTGAAAATCATCTATTCTAGACTTAGACTTTGTTGTCCTTGCTTTTGGTTGCTTTCGCATCCATGTAAGCTCTTTTTTGAACAACTGCTTTACCTTCCCCTGTTCTATAGCCTCTCTTTCAATTCTGTCATTACGTTTATCTAAATAGTAAGAATAATTTCCTTTATAGCCATGTAATTCTCCTTGATCTAATTCAATAATTTCATTACACACACGCTCTAAAAAATACCGGTCATGGGTAACCATAAAAAGTGTAATGTTTTCTTTTGCAAAAAAGGACTCAAGCCATTCAATCATCTCTAAATCTAAATGATTAGTAGGCTCATCTAATATTAATAAGTCAGGCCTATTAATTAAAGCATTTGCTAAAGACAACCGTTTCTTTTGACCCCCGGAAAGTTCACCTACCTTCTGGTCTATTTTATCTAGCTTAAGTTTTGATAAAATTTGTTTGTATTGCGTTTCAAAATCCCAGGCCTGAAAAAGCTCCATTTCTTCAAAAGCCTTTTGGTAATTTTCCACATCTTCAGAATTTAATATTGCTTTCTCATAATTCTCTATGACCTTTAGAATAAGATTATTACTATTAAAAATTGATTCCTCAATTGTTAAACTATCATCTAATTTTGGGTCCTGTGAAAGAAAAGAAATAACAATGTTTTTTCTATAAGTAATTTCTCCAGAATCACTCGTGTCTTCACCAGAAATTATTTTTAGAATAGATGTTTTGCCGGTACCATTTTTAGCAATAAAAGCCATTTTTTGACCTTTATGAATGCTAAAAGAAATATTCTCAAATAGAGTTACTTCTCCATAAGATTTAGAAATATTTTCAACATTTAAATAATTCAATACTCTAGATTTAATATTAGTTAAGCTCTATTTGCATGAGCTGTAATACATTTTTATATTTATATTTTTATCGTTGTGAATAATTTTTACAAAAGTAAAGAGTATTGCCAATATATACTATCTTTAAACCATGAACATTAGATTAATTATTATATCAATCAGCTTCTTGTTTTCATGCTCTAGCGAAGTTGTTAGTCTAAAAATTCCAAATGCAGACCTTGATAATGGAGGGCTAATTCTTCCTGGCGGATTCGGAGCGCTGGTAGTTGCCGATAGTGTTGGCCCAGCAAGACACCTTGCTGTAAACTCTAATGGAGACATTTACATTAAACTTAGAATAGACACCGGAGACAAAGGAAACATGGCTCTTAGAGACACTAACGGGGATGGCAAAGCGGATGTTTACCAGAGATTTGGCGATTACCCAAATGACGGGAGGTTTGCAACAGAAATGAAAATTCACAATGGCTATTTATACTACAGCTCAGAGCTTGTTGTTTATAGGCAAAAACTTGATCCAGAAAACCTTGTCCCAAAAGGAAAGCCGGAAATCATTATGGTTGATGAATACCCAATTCGTTGGCATAACGCAAAATCTTTAGCCTTTGACAATAGAGGAGGTATGTATGTTACATTTAGCGCCCCAACAAATTCGTGTGAAGACCTAAGGCTAACAGCAGGCGATCCAAACGCTGTTGTTAAAGGCGAGTTTCCTTGTTCACAATTGAACATATTAGGAGGGATATGGAAATTTGACGAAAACAAATTAGACCAAAGACAGTCGGATGGAGTTAGGTTTGCAACTGGACTTAGAAGTGTTGTGGGCATTACCTGGAACGAAGAAGAAAACAACCTTTATGCTGTTAATCATGGACGAGATTATCTCCATGGTCATGCACCAGATTTTTATAGTAAATGGCAAAATTCTACGCTACCATCTGAAGAGTTTATGCTTATAAAAGAAGGAGATGATTTTGGTTGGCCATACACATACTATGACCATTTTAAAAACAAACGAATGATGTCCCCAGAATATGGAGGGAAAGGGAATGAAGAGGCTAAAGGCTATACGGACCCTATTATGGGACTTCCTGCGCATTGGGCGCCTAATGACTTGATGTTTTATAAAGGAAATCAATTTCCGAAGAGATATAAAAACGGAGCTTTTATTGCGTTTCACGGCTCAACCAACAGATCCCCATATCCACAAGCAGGTTATATCGTAGCTTTTATCCCTTTCGAAAATGGACAGCCAAAAGGGAATTGGGAGGTCTTTGCAGATGGGTTTACTGGAGTTGAAGTTGTAAAACAAATGGCAGACTCTAAATACAGGCCCATGGGCCTTGCGGAGGGACCAGACGGGTCGTTATACATTTCAGAATCTAAAAACGGAAAAATATGGCGTGTAATTTTTAATGGAGATAAACTTAAATTTGGTAAAGAACAGCTCAATCAAATGGAAAAACTAAAAGACAAAAGTTATTTGAGAATTCCAGACAAAGAATTAGATTTGCTGTCGCTAGAATAAAAAAAATAAAAAACAATGCATTCTATAGACTTTGATAAAACAATTATTACAGGGGTTAAACTAATCAATGTTGAAAAAATGGTTGCTCACGAGAAAATTATTGAATCAAAAGCAGATAAGCTTATAAAGTATATTGAATCCTTTAATAACGATGATATTATTATCTCTTCGATTTTATGCTGTAGCAAATCGTTTGTTATTATAGACGGACACCATAGGTATTTTGCACTAAAAAAATTAGGATATAAACAAATCCCTGTTACGCTTTTAGATTACAGTTCAGATCAAATTAAGACTGATTATGAAGAAAAAATAACTAAAGATCAAATTGTTAAACACGGAGAAACTAAAAGCCTACTCACGCCCAAAAGCACAAGACATATATTTTACTCCTCATCAACAAAGAATTGGGAGCCAATTATATTATTGTCAAGCTTATTTAAATTAAAAGGCAATAATTAAGCTGATCCAACAGTTATAATTATATAACTATAAACCTTTCAGCATGACTTTAAAAGGAAAATTAGCACATAAGTTACATCAACTTCAAAAAAGAGTTAGTAGAGATTTTAAAAACGAAGGACACAACCCCGACCTTAAAACATCCATGAGAATAAGTAGAATTAAAGAATTAAAAAAGGAAATAAGCAAATCTAAATAAGCTATCTAATACTTAAAGACATTCCAAGTGAAATAGAATTATATTCTTGAGTAGTATAGTCGGCAAAAACCCTTAGCCCAGCAAGCTTAAAGCTAATGCCAGCATTTGCGCTAATAGACTTATTGTTCCACTTTACTTCTAAAGGATCCGTTACAGCAATTATAACCTGCTCTGCAGTATCAGCAACATTATAAGGTAAGTCATAAGTCCCAAGAAGTTTTAAATCCGAAAAACCTTTTGAATAACCTACGCTCGCATAAAAAACCAAGGCCTTGATGTCTAAAGAAGAAATAAGCCGAACGACGTAGTTGTTAATGTTCATTAACGCCTGTTGATTGTAGCCTTCTAAATTTGAGCTTTTCTGAATGTTGTAATTAACAGAATATTTACTGTAAGCAACCAATAATGACAAATCAACTAAAGTGACTTTATCTGAAGGAACAAAGTGTTGTAGTAAATCATGTTTTAGTCCAACTCCTTTTAGACCAATGGAAGTATTTTTATTTATTCTTGCAGGAATGTATCTAATTATTAAATCTGTTTTAGAAGGTAATCCAACCCCTAGTTGAAGACTTGGTGTAGCCACCAAGCTTAAAGGTAAATCCTCTTTAATTCCAGAAGGAGCGGTAAAGGATGTTGTTAGTTCTGGAATAGAGCCTTGACCAAACAAAGTGATTGAAATGGTTTCATCTGTTTCGCTTCCTAGAGCTGTTGGCAATAAAGCAGAAGACGATGTAATGCTATTAAATCCAGAGGTAGAATATACTTCTGCAGAAGAAGGGATAAAAGACGCGTTTAAGGATAGCGTAATATCAAAACCTAATTTTTTATGAGTTTTTGCAGTATGCGACCAACCACTAGTCATTCCGTAATTAATACTTGTTACTAAAGGATTGAAATATTGTTGAAATAGCAGGTTTTGATCTTCTTGCGAAGCTAATAAAAGGTTCTCAATACCTTGAAAATTTTGTGAACTTGCACTTAAGCTAATAATCAAACTAATGAATATAATAGCTTTCTTTTTCATTTAATTTTTCATTTCAAACAAATCCGCCGGAATACTTGGAAATAATTTTAAAGCATTTTTATAATACAACTTCTTCAAAATTGAGTCTGGAAGATTCAACCCGTACATCTTCCAGTGAGCATGTCTTTTTCTGTAATAATCAAAATATTCATCACTAGTTTCTAGTATTCTAAAGTAAACATTGTATTCGCTTTTTTTGTAAGTATCCTTGCCAAATAAAACCCTATCCTGATGTTCTACAAAAAACCTCTTAGCTCTAATCGGCTGGCGGCCAAGTTCAGCAATCACAGCACCAATTTCAGTATAAACATTTGAAAGATTATCAAGCTGTTCACTTAATTTGTCTAAATCATTTCCGTACCACCCAAGATGCGCATTAATAAAGGTTGTGTTTGGATTATTTTCAAACATATTGTATTGCTCTTGCATAACAACTTCAAAAGACGGGTATTTATCAGGGCTTCTAAAACTAGCAGGTTTTTGTCTTGCGTGTAGCCACCTTTCATTGTACTTGTCAATTGGATCAAAAAATGGAGAAGGCTCTCCGCTATGAATTAATACAGGGATTTTAAGCTCCCCACAGACTTTCCAAATAGGGTTTAACCTTACGTCATCTACTTTAACTCGGGCGCCACTAGAGTCCTTTAAATTCAGACCAAGATTTTTGTAAACTTTCAAGCCTATAGCACCTTGTTTAACCGCATCTTTTATTATGCGCACATTATTTTCTGCAAAATCTTCTTCATCAATTTTATTGAAGTCAACGTTTACGAAAACTCCAAACCTATTAGACAGACCTTGGCTCTCCACATTCTCTATTGATTTTGTTAGTGAGAGATCCATTAAGTCTTGATATCCGACAAAAGTTCCAAAACCAGAACCACTAAGATTAATCATATACCCCATATTAAGGCTTTCCATCTCTGAGACAAGCTCACTTAGATCCATAATAGGCATTTTCCATTGGTGGCTATGAACATCCACAAAAGGAAATTTAGAACGATCTTTAGGGTTTTGTTCAACAACCAGAGATGACCTTGGGCTATACTCCTCTATATCCATTAAATTATTTTTTTCTTGAACTAAATCAATTGAAAAATAAATAATACCAGCAGTAAGAGCAACAAAAATAATAGTAAAAACAAGAAATGCTGAGACTTTCAGAAAGTTCTTAAAGGTAGCCCATGTTAGCATATAGGTTTTATTTTAGAGATATAGAAACAAGTGTTTTGTCCCATTTCAAATTCATATAAGTGTTTAAAAATGAAGAATCAGTACTAAAGTCAATAGTAAATTGTTCTACGATTTCTGTATTTTCAATACTACTTATAGAAACTTCTAGCTCCTCATAAGCCTTGTCCGGCTCTCCAGCTGCTTCAAAAAACCACCTTTCTTCTGAATTAAGCACAACAGTCCAAATTTCTTTTCCAGGAATAGCGTAAAGACTGTATTTTCCAGCTTTTAATTTCTTTCCTCCAAAAACAATATCCTCACTAGTTGAAAATGTTGTAGCGGCATTTGCTCCAGTTCTCCAGTATTTACCATAAGGCACTAATGCCCCTTCATTTTCATCACCAAAAATTGGTCTTCCTTTTTTGTAAGGCCTACTATATTCGACTTCATAAGTAGAAGTAGAATTTTCTGACTTATAAACCACTTTGTCTAAAGGGCTTGAAGGAAATAGAATTGCATATGAGAAATAAGCTACAACAGCTATTAATAAAGCGACAAGTGTGTATTTGATATATTTCATAATTTTTTCTTTCAAAGATATTCAAAATTTTATTTAGAAGGAGTTAATACAGACTCTATTGCGCTAATTAATATTGGCTGCATTTTTAAATACCCTTTTTTATTTGGATGAAGACCATCATAAGTAAGAATATTCAACTCATCTTTAAAGGAGCTATAGTAGTCTAAATAGAGAAATCCTTGTGTGTTTGCGAATTTTAAAAGTTTTGAATTTAAATCGATAATTTTCTGATTGGGATTTTTTACTTTTGAATTCCAGCTAATAGCTGTTACTGGTAAAACAGAACAAATCACAACCTTTATATTATGTTTCTTTGCCATAAGCCCCATTTCAGAAATGTTTTTAGCAATATCATCATTGGAAATATATCCAGAATTTTGAGCAATATCATTTATTCCAGCCAAGATCACTACTAACTGTGGTTTTACATTGATAACATCTTTTTGAAACCTCGATAACATTTCAACTGTAGTTTGACCACTAATTCCTTTACTAATCAAAGAACTGTTTAATTCAAAAAACTCCGGGCAATCTTTTTGCCAGCCCTCAGTGATTGAATTCCCCATTAGCACAATTTTTTCTAAATTCATTTTTTTGTTTTGATTATTGGCGTTAAGAGAACTTAAAGAGGCGATAAATAAAAAGCAAAAGATGTAAAATACTGATATTTTATTTTTGCTTGTTTTAGTCATTTTTGCTTGTTTTTTGCTCATTTTACTCATTTTTTACTCATTTTACTCATTTTTTACTCATTTTTATTAAATTCAAAAATCACTTATTTGAATATAATTTTGTTATATACTTACCAAATACATCAAACTCTATATTAACTAGTGTTCCAGGCTTAAATCTATTGAAATTAGTATTCTCAAAAGTATAAGGAATTATAGCAACACTAAACTCAGACTCTTTTGAATTTATAACAGTAAGACTAACTCCGTTTAACGTTATTGAGCCCTTTTCAATGGTAATATTGTTATTAACAGGACTGTATTTAAACGTGAAAACCCAGCTTCCGTTCTCATTAACAACACTAGTGCAGGTAGCAATTTGGTCAACATGACCTTGGACAAAATGCCCGTCTAACCTATCACCCACCTTTAAACACCTCTCGAGGTTTACTTGATCATTTACTTTAAGCTTTGCTAGATTAGTTTTGTCTAAAGTCTCCTTAATCGCCGTTACCGTGTAAGCGCCTTTGTCAATGTTAACTACAGTTAAACAAACACCATTATGTGAAATACTTTGATCTACCTTTAACTCATCGACTAAATCACTAATTATAGTTAAATCAATATTTGATTTGTTCGGGACTATAGATTTTACAACACCTATACTTTCAATTATTCCTGTAAACATTTTTATGTTGGTTTATTTGATTAAATTTACTGAATATTATTAAACGATTTATCAGAATTTTGATGGAAAATAATAAAAAACTTAAAGTAGGCATCTCAATTGGTGATATGAACGGAATAGGACCTGAAATTGTTCTAAAAACTTTCAATGACAAAAGAATATTTGAGTTTTGCACCCCAATTATTTATTGTTCGTTAAAGAACGTGAATTTCTTCAAGGATCACTTCTCTTTTGAAATAAAAACTAATCTTATAAAATCTCCAATACAGGCAATTTCTAATTGCTTAAACATAATTCAACCTTGGGAGTATTTACAAGAAATTAATTTTGGTAAATGTGATTCAAAAGTTGGAGCACTAGCAGTTAAATCTTTAGAGAAAGCTACGATAGATGTTAAAAACAACTTAATAGATGTTTTAGTTACGGCGCCAATTAACAAAGAAGCTATTCAATCGGAAGCATTTAATTTCAAAGGACACACAGACTATTTAGACAGTCAGCTTGAAGGAAGTAGCCTTATGTTTATGATTGCAGACGGCTTGAAAGTAGGTCTTTTAACTGAGCATGTTCCTGTTAGCGCAATTAATGAATTAATAAATGAAGAGCTTGTAATTAAAAAAATTAATGGCATTTATGAATCGCTATTAAAAGATTTTAGTATAACTAAACCAAAAATAGCAGTGCTAGGAATTAATCCGCACTCTGGAGACAATGGTGTTATAGGGAGTGAAGATGATAGAATTTTAAAGCCAGCATTAGAAAAAGCTAAAGAAAACGGAAAATTAATTTATGGACCCTATGCTGCAGATAGCTTTTTTGGCTCAGATAATTATAAAAACTTTGATGCAGTTATAGCTGCCTATCACGACCAAGGCCTAATTCCATTCAAAACATTGTCATTTGGTTGTGGAGTTAATTATACTTCCGGACTAGAAATAGTTAGAACATCTCCTGATCATGGTACAGCATTTGAAATCGCAGGCAAAGGAATTGCAGATGAAGCATCCTTTAAAAAAGCTATGTTTGAAGCAATCAAAATTTATAATACGAGAAGCCAAGAAGAGGAGCTTTCTAGTAATGCCTTAAAAGTTTTTAGATTACCTAAAAATAAAAAGATCAGCAAGTTTAACTGATAAAAAGAAATTTTATATATTTGCATCCTCGAAATAAATAAAAATGAAGCCTAATAAAGATTTCGATATTGAATTTGTAGGATTAAAGTTAGGTCTTCATGATTTTGAGTATAAGATTGAAAACACGTTCTTTCAAGATATTGATTTTATTGATTTTAACAACATAAATGTAGCTGTTAAGGTTAAGCTTGTTAAGAAAACTACTTTATTAGAACTAAATTTAGAATCTAAAGGTAGTGTAGAACTTAATTGTGACATTACCAATGAACTGTTTAATCAGAGCGTTAATAATAGTTTCGATTTAGTTGTAAATTTTGGACAAGAATTTAATAATGAGAATGAAGAGATATTAATTTTGCCTCACTCGGAGCATAAACTTAATATAGAACAGCTTATTTATGAGCTTGTAACTCTTTCTATTCCTCAAAAAAGAATTCATCCAGGTGTACTTGACGGCACTTTAGAATCAGATATATTGGATAAGTTAAATGAACTAAGTCCAAAAGAAAACGTTTCATCAAATAAAGGAGAAATAGACCCTCGTTGGGAAAAATTAAAAAAAATAGTAACAGATAAATAAAAATAATTATGGCTCATCCTAAAAGAAAAATCTCAAAAACAAGAAGAGATAAGAGAAGAACCCAT
>Ga0209709_10003805_pt1 | contig 12362 bp, 7 predicted proteins | sample ArcticOcean_MG_C_2_FD_187435 | JGI IMG/M metagenome (GOLD analysis project Ga0209709, IMG submission 187435) | Marine microbial communities from western Arctic Ocean - ArcticOcean_MG_CB4_136 (SPAdes) (version 2) | ecosystem: Environmental > Aquatic > Marine > Oceanic | place: Arctic Ocean... | reverse complement strand
AAGACAAAATTCTTTGTGCTGGATCTGAAACTGGAATGGTAGAACTAGATGAAAAAAAAATAATTAAAAAAGGAAGATTAGGTCCTGGAGAAATAATTGGAGTTAGAATAGAAAAAGGTAAATTGTTTACAAACAGTCAAATCAAAGACTATTTAGCAAAAGAATATAAACATTTTAACAATCAAATAATTGAATTAGATAAAAAACTTGAAATTAAAAATGAAAAACCTTTATTTTCTGGAGAAGATCTTAGAAAAAGACAACACTCATTTGGTTACAGTCTTGAAGACTTAGAGCTAATTTTGCAACCAATGGCTGAAGATGCAAAAGAGGCAATAGGATCTATGGGGGATGACACACCGCTTGCAGTACTCTCAGACAAATATAGGCCACTTTATCATTTTTTTAGACAAAATTTTAGCCAGGTAACCAACCCACCAATTGACTCATTGAGAGAAAATAAGGTTATGAGTTTAAAAACAAGATTTGGAAATCTTGGCAATATTTTAGATTTTACAAATTTAACTGAAGAAAATATATACGTTTTAGACACCCCTATTTTGTCAAATTCACAATTAGAAAAATTCACTAATTTTTTTGGCAATAACTCCACTGATATCGATTGTACTTTTGATAAGAAAGATAACTTAGAGCAAGCAATTAAAAAAATTCAGAGTGAAGCTGAGATTTCAGTAAGAAAAGGTTTAACTCAGATAATTTTAAGTGATAAAAATGTGTCTGAAGACAGGCTAGCAATTCCAATGCTTTTAAGTGTTGGTGCAGTAAATACTCACCTTATTAAAAATAAATTAAGAGGGTATGCCTCTATTAATGTTCAAACAGGAGAAGCATTAGACACACATTCATTTGCAACTCTTATTGGTGTCGGAGCGACAACGATTAACCCTTATCTAGCTTTAGACAGTTTACATCAAAGATTTGAAAAAAAACTATTTGGTAAATATGGGTACGATGAATGTATAGAAAGATTTATTCAATCAGTAAATAATGGCTTATTAAAAATAATGTCAAAAATGGGAATTTCGGTTTTAAGTTCATATAGAGGTGGATGTAATTTTGAAACAGTTGGTTTAAGTAGAACGGTTGCTTCGGAATATTTTCCTGGAGTTTTGTCTAAAATATCTGGGATAGGGTTGAGTGGAATAGAAAATAAATTAAGAACTATCCACAATCAAGCATTTCACGAAAATAACACAGTATTACCTATTGGAGGGCTATATAGATATAGAAAAAATGGGGAGACTCATCAATACCAAGGTAAATTAATGCACCTACTCCAAAGCTCTGTGGGGTCAAATTCTTATGAGGGATATAAAAAATATGTTAATGGAATTTATAATTTACCTCCAATACATCTAAGAGACCTTATTGGATTTAGAGAAAGAAATTTAAATCCTTCTATTAAAATTTCTGAAGTAGAGCCAATTGAAAATATATTAAAAAGATTTGGAAGTGGAAGTATGTCTCATGGCGCTTTGTCTAAAGAAGCTCACGAAACATTAGCAATTGGAATGAATAGAATTAAAGGTGCCTCCTGCAGTGGAGAAGGAGGAGAGAATGAAAAAAGATTTATTAAAATGGATAATGGGGATAGCTCAAATTCTAGAGTAAAACAAATTGCTTCAGCAAGATTTGGCGTAACAATTAATTATTTAAATAATTGTAATGAAATTGAAATTAAAATTGCGCAAGGAGCAAAACCTGGGGAAGGGGGACAGTTACCTGGCTTTAAAGTTACAGATGAGATTGCAAGACTTAGACATTCTACGCCTGGAGTAACGTTAATTTCACCACCACCACACCATGATATATATTCTATCGAAGATTTGGCCCAACTAATTTATGATCTTAAACAAATAAATCCAAAAGCAAGAGTTGGAGTAAAACTGGTTGCTTCATCAGGAATAGGAACAATTGCAGCTGGAGTAGCAAAGGCGAAAGCAGATATAATTTTAATATCTGGTCACAATGGTGGGACCGGAGCAACTCCACAAACTAGTGTTAAATACGTTGGTATTCCATGGGAAATGGGTTTAACAGAGGTAAATCAAGTTTTAACCTTAAATAATTTGAGACACACTGTAACATTAAGAACTGATGGTGGTATAAAAACTGGAAGAGACGTTGTTATAGCGGCAATGATGGGTGCAGAAGAATACGGTGTCGCCACTACTGCTCTGGTAGCAATGGGCTGCATAATGGTCAGGCAGTGTCATTCTAATACTTGCCCAGTAGGAGTTTGTACACAAGATGATGAATTGAGAAAAAAATTCTCAGGAACCCCAGAGAAAGTAGTAAATTTATTTTCATTTATTGCTCAAGAGGTAAGAGAAATTTTAGCTAAAATTGGTTTTAAATCCTTGAATGACATAATAGGTAGAACAGATTTATTAAGACAAGTAAGTAAAGCTTCTGCGAATTTAGATGATTTGGATTTAAATCCTCTTTTTGTTCAGGCTGATCCAGGAGATAATTTGAGATATTGTGAAAAACAAGAAATTAACTTTGTTCCAGATACCTTAGATCAGGAAATAATACCTGAAATTAAGGATCAAATTGGAAAAGTAAAGATTATCGATAAGGAGTTTATAATTAAAAATATTCATCGAACTGTAGGAACACGAATATCCCATCATTTATACAAAGAATATGGAAATGAAAAATTAGATAATGATTTTTTAACGCTTAAATTTAAAGGTTCTGCTGGCCAATCATTTGGTGCTTTTGGAATAAAAGGTTTAAAACTTATCCTCAAAGGAGATGCTAACGATTATGTTGGAAAGGGTTTATCAGGAGCTACAATATCAATTAAACTTTCGGATGAAAGCAATTTAATTTCTAATGAAAATACAATAATAGGAAATACGGTACTTTATGGAGCAACATCAGGAAAGCTTTTTGCGGCTGGCCAAGCTGGGGAAAGATTTGCTGTAAGAAATTCAGGGGCTATTACTGTTATCGAGGGTTGTGATTCTAATGCATGTGAATATATGACAGGTGGATATGTGGTAATACTTGGTGAGGTAGGAGATAATTTTGGAGCTGGTATGACAGGAGGGATGGCTTTTATTTATGATTTAAAGAAAGATTTTGAAAAAAAAGTAAATTCGGAAACTGTAATATGGCAAACCCCAGAGACCAACTATTGGATAAATTTTTTGAAAGATTTAATCCAAGAACATTTTAAAGAAACAAATTCTAATTTATCTAAAAAAATTGTTGAAAATTTTGACAAAGAAATTATTAATTTTGTTCAAGTTTGTCCAAAAGAAATGATTAATAAGTTAGAAAATCCAATTACCTCTAAACCAAAAGTTAGAGAAGCTGGCTAAGTAATTAATTTTAGTTCTGTTGTAATTTTTTTCAACCACTTTTGGCTGGATAAACTGTGATCACCATTTTTAATAATTACTAATTTTTTCTTTGCATTTTGAAAAATTTTTAAAACTTTTCTTGAAAAAATGATTGGAACAACTTTATCTTTTTCACCATGAATCATAGTCACTTTTATTTTTGAAAATATTTTTTTATTTAAAACTTTATTTTTTCTTCCATCTTTTATTAATTGAAAAGTCATTGGATATTCATAATCTCCATGTTTTAAGTTGTAAATACCCTTTTTAATTGTTTCTGCTTTCGTTTTTTTTGTAAATTTTTTCCACATTAGTTTTTCTAAAAATTCAGGAGCAGAACCAATTCCTAAAAACCCGTTGATTTGTTTTTTAAATATTTCGAATTGTCTTAGTGCAATCCAGGCACCCATACTTGAACCAATCATGATAAAATTATTTTTTTTAACTACTTTTTTTATTAAAATTGTAGTTTCATTGCTCCATTTAGTAATATTTCCTTTTGTAAAATCACCTGAAGATTTTCCGTGGCCAGAATATTCTAAAGCCAGAAAACTTAATCTATTTCTTTTAGAAAAATTTAAAAATGTATTTGGTTTCTTTCCCTCTAAATCAGACATAAAGCCATGTAAGAAAACAATAAATGAGGAATTTTCAAAAATATTTGAAATATATCTAATTTTCTTGGTTTTTGTGATTTTATGATATTTGAAATTGGTCATAATGATTTATATGCTTTATCTATTAATATATAATCATTTTAAATGACATCGAATATAAATGTTTTACAGGTAATACCTAAACTAGGTTATGGAGGTACAGAAACAGGTTGTTATGACTTAGCACATTATTTGCCAGAGAATAATTGTAAATCATTTGTTGTAACTAGCGGTGGTGAATTAATAAAATTTGTTGATAGAAAAAAAGTAAGAATTATTAGATTACCAGTTCATAGTAAAAATCCATTATTAATTATTTTAAATAGTATTTGTTTAATTGGAATTATTTTATTTAATAATATTTCAATTGTACATGCAAGAAGTAGAGCGCCTGCGTGGTCATGTTTGTTGGCGACTAAGGTTACAGGCAGAAAGCTTGTTACCACCTTTCATGGAACATATAATTTTAAAAATGGTTTTAAAAAATTTTATAATTCAGTAATGGTCAGATCTAATTTAATAATTGCAGGATCTAATTTTATTTTTTCTCACATTAGGGAAAGCTATTTAAAATATCTTAATAATAAAAAAAAACTTATGGTAATTTTTAGAGGAATTAATGTTGATTATTTTGACCCAACTACAAAAATAGAAGGTGAAGAAAAAGAATTACTTAAAAAATGGAATATAGTAAAAAATAAAAAGATATTACTTTTACCGGGAAGACTTACTTCGTGGAAGGGTCAAGAGTTATTTATAGAGGCAATCAATTTAGTTAATATTGAGCTTGGGTATGAATCTTTTTATGCAGTTATTCTAGGGAGCGATCAGGGTAGAGATATATTCAAAAAAAAACTTATTCGTCTTTCTGAACAATATAGATTAACAAACCAAGTAAAATTTATTAATCATTGTAATGATATGGCTTTAGCTTACAAAGTTTCTGATATAATAGTTTCAGCTTCAGTTAAACCTGAGGCTTTTGGAAGGGTTGCTATAGAGGCACAGTCGATGGAAAAACCAATAATAGCAAGCGATATTGGTGGATCCAATGAAACTATAGTCGATAAAAAAACTGGTTTCTTATTTGAGTCCGGTAATGCAAAATCATTAAGTCAAAAAATTTTAAAAACACTTGCTTTAGATGAGGTGTCATTGAAATCAATTGGTATTGAGGGAAGAAAAAATGTAATCCAAAAATTTAATGTTGAAAAAATGTGTTTTTCTACTTATTCAGAGTATAAAAGATTATTAAATTAAATGCCCATAATAACATTACCAGACGGAAATAATTTAAATTTTCCAAATAAAGTCACAGGTTTTGATGTTGCTGAAAAAATTAGTAAGTCACTTGCAAAACAGGCAATAGTCATAAGTGTTGATGGTGATTTAAAAGATTTAGATTTTTTAATTGAAAAAGATTGTTCTATTAAAATATTCACATCAAAAAATCCTGAGGGTTTAGAAACCATAAGGCATGATACGGCACATATTCTAGCAATGGCTGTTCAAGAATTATTCCCAAGAACACAAGTAACTATTGGACCAGTTATTGAAAATGGTTTTTACTATGATTTTGCTAGAAAAGAACCATTTACAGAAGATGATTTAGAAAAAATTGAAAACAAGATGAAAGAAATTGTTGATAGAAATGAGATTACTAAAAAAGAAGTTTGGGAGAGAAACAAAGCTATTTCACACTTCAAAAAAAAAGGCGAAATTTATAAAACAGAATTAATAGAAGCAATACCTGAAAACGAAGATGTTTCTATTTACTTTCACGGTGATTGGCACGACCTTTGTAGAGGGCCACATCTTTCTTCTACAGGAAAAATAGGAAAATTCTTTAAACTAACTAAAGTTTCGGGAGCTTATTGGAGAGGTGACTCTAATAATGAAATGCTGCAAAGAATATATGGAACTAGCTGGGCAACACAAAAAGATTTAGATGAATATTTGAAAAGAATTGAAGAAGCAGAAAAAAGAGACCATAGAAAATTAGGAAAAGAAATGGATTTATTCCATTTTAGAGAAGAAAGTCCAGGCTCAGTATTTTGGCATGAAAAAGGATGGGCTTTATTTCAAAAATTAATAAATTATATGAGAAGTAGACAAGACGCTGCTGGATACAAAGAAGTTAATACACCTGAGGTATTAGACAGATTATTGTGGGAAAAATCTGGTCATTGGGAAAAATATGGAGAAAATATGTACACGTCTGAAACGCCAGATAAAAAAGTGTTTGCAATTAAACCCATGAATTGCCCTGGACATATCCAGGTTTTTAACCAAGGACTAAAAAGCTATCGCGATCTTCCGTTAAGAATAACTGAATTTGGTAAAGTACACAGATATGAACCATCAGGTGCATTACATGGCCTACTAAGAGTAAGAGCATTTACGCAAGATGACGCTCATATTTTTTGTTCAGAGGAACAGATAACAAGTGAATGTCTAAATGTAACAAATTTAATTTTAGATATCTATAAAGATCTTGGTTTTGAAAAAGTAATATTAAAGTATGCAGATAGACCAGAGGTAAGAGTTGGTAATGATTTAGTTTGGGATAAGGCTGAAGCATCACTTGTAGAAGCGGTTAAAGCCTCAAAGTTAGAATACACAATAAACAAAGGTGAAGGAGCATTTTATGGCCCTAAAATTGAATTTGTTTTAAGAGATGCAATTGGTAGAGATTGGCAATGTGGAACTTTACAAGTTGATTTAAATTTGCCAGAAAGATTAGATGCATCTTATGTTGATAAAGATGGAAAAAAAAAAGTTCCTGTTATGCTTCATAGGGCATTGTTTGGTTCTTTAGAAAGATTTATTGGGATATTAATTGAACACTATGCTGGCAAGTTTCCATTTTGGATTTCTCCTTTACAAACTGTTGTAATACCTATTTCTGAAGAGTTTGACGACTACGCAAATGAGGTATCAAAAAAAATTAAAGAAGCTGGCATAAGTTCTGCTGTGGATTTAAAAAAACATAATCTGAACTATAAAATAAGAGATCATTCTTTAGCTAAAATACCCCTTTTGTTAATTTGTGGTAAAAAAGAAGTTGACTCTAATTCAGTAACGATTAGAAAGTTAGACTCTAATAAACAAGAAAATATGGATTTGAATTTATTCTTAAAAACTTTCTCTGCTTTAAATAAAGCATCATCAAAATAAGTGGCAGATTTTAAACAAAATTACTTTCAAAGAAGAACTAAAGATCGAGGACCAAGATCCAATAATAGGATCTCATCTCCAGATGTTCAGGTTATAGGAAGTGATGGTGAAAATCTTGGAGTAATAAATACCAATGAAGCGATTTCAATGGCAAAAAATCAGGGATTAGATCTAATTGAAATTGCAGCTAATTCAAACCCACCAGTTTGTAAAATAATGGATATGGGTAAATTTAAGTATGACGCCCAAAAGAAAGCAAATGTTGCAAAGAAAAAACAAAAAATTGTTCTATTAAAAGAAATTAAAATGAGGCCAGTTACAGAAACCCATGATTATGATTTTAAAGTAAAAAATGCAAAAAAATTTATTGCCAAAGGCGACAAGGTAAAATTTACAGTCAGATTTAAAGGTCGTGAACTTCAACACTCTTATTTAGGAAAAGAACTAATGGATAAGATTAAAGAAGATATGAAAGAGATTGGTAAGGTAGAATTACACCCTAAGTTTGATGGCAAGCAAATGATCATGGTAATTCAGCCTTTATAGGCCTTAATATTAGTTGTAAATTTTCATCAATCTTTGTATAAGACCGCAGAATTATGCCAAAATTAAAAACAAAAAGCTCAGCTAAAAAAAGATTTAAAATAACCGCAACAGGTAAGGTCTTAACTGCGCAAGCAGGCAAAAGACATGGTATGATTAAAAGAACAAATTCTCAAATAAGAAAATTAAGAGGCACAACAACGATGTCCAAGCAAGACGCAAAGATTGTTAAATCGTATATGCCCTACAGTTTAAGAGGTTAATAATGGCAAGAGTTAAAAGAGGTGTAACCAGCAAAGCTAAACACAAGAAAGTTTTAAAAGCTGTTAAAGGTCAGTGGGGTAGAAGAAAAAATACTATAAGAGTTGCTAAGCAAGCAATGGAAAAAGCTATGCAGTATGCATACAGAGACCGTAGAAATAAAAAAAGAGAATTTAAATCATTATGGATACAAAGAATCAATGCAGGTGTTAGAGCTGAAGGATTGACTTATTCAAAATTTATTAATGGACTTAGTAAGTGTGGAGTAATTATTGATAGAAAAATATTAGCAGAAATAGCCTACGATAGCCCAGAAGCCTTTAAAACTATAGTTCAAAAAGCACAATCTGCTTTAAATTAATCTTCACTATTGTTTTTCGTCGGTGAAGAAATAATCTCTTAAAATGTCAGATATTAAAAAAATCAAAGAAGAATATCTTTTAAAGTTAAAAGAAAATTTAGACTTAAATCAAATTAATCAAATTAAAACTGATCTATTTGGTAAAAATGGATTAGTTAGTTCTCAATTTAAACAACTTGGAAAAATACCCGAAGAAGAAAGAAAAAAATTTGCATCTGATTTTAACACTGTAAAAAATGAATTACAGAATTTAATCTCTTCTAAAATTGATGAAATTGAAACTAAAGAAATTAATCAAAAATTAGATAAAGAAAAAATTGATATAACATTACCAGAAAGACCATTTAATCAAGGCAAAATACATCCGGTGTCTCAAGTTATTGACGAGATTTCTTCTATTTTTTCAGAAATTGGTTTTAGTGTAGAAGAGGGCCCTGATATTGAAAATGAATATAATAATTTTACTGCTCTAAATACGCCCGACAATCATCCGGCCAGAGACATGCACGATACTTTTTATCTAGATGAAAAAAAAGAACTATTACTAAGAACACATACTTCACCAGTTCAAATTAGAACAATGTTAAATGACAAACCACCTTTTAAAATAATTGCACCTGGTAGAACGTATAGATCTGATAGTGATCAAACACACACACCTATGTTCCATCAAGTCGAAGGTCTGCATATTGACAAAAATATTAACATGGGTCATTTAAAAGGTTGTTTAAATTATTTTATAAAAGAGTTTTTTGAAGTTGATAAAATAAAAATGAGATTTAGACCAAGCCACTTTCCTTTCACTGAACCTTCGGCTGAAGTTGACATAGGTTATGAAATAAAAGATGGAAAAATTATAATTGGAGAGGGTGATAAATGGCTTGAAGTATTAGGCTGTGGAATGGTTCATCCAAATGTATTAAAAAATGTAAAAGTGAACCCTGATGAGTACCAAGGATATGCTTTTGGAATGGGAATAGATAGATTAGCAATGCTTAAATATGGAATAAGTGACCTAAGAGCATTATTTGATTGTGATTATAGGTGGTTAAATCAATTTGGTTTTGATCCGATTGATGTGCCATCTAGCTACAGGGGTTTAAGCAGATGAAAATTACAACAAAATGGTTAAAGGAACATCTGGATACAAAATTAAATGAAAGTCAAATAATAGTAAAATTAACAGAAGTGGGTCTTGAAGTTGAGAGTGTTGAAAAACAATCTGGCAACCTTGATGACTTCATTATTGCAAAAATTTTAAAAGCAGAAAAGCATCCAAATGCTGATAGGCTTAAGGTCTGTGATGTAGATATTGGCAAAGGTGATCCAGTGAGCGTAGTTTGTGGTGCCTCAAATGCAAAAGAAGGTTTACTTACAATTTATGCTCCACCAGGATCAGTTGTTCCTAAGAGTCAAATGAAATTAGTAGTTAGTAAAATCAGAGGCATAACTTCGTATGGAATGTTGTGTTCAGAGTCTGAGTTAAATTTATCAGATAAAAGTGAAGGTATTACTGAACTTTTGCCAGATGATTTTAATAATAAGATTGGGAAAAATTATTTTCCAAAGAATAATTCTAATGTAATCGATATATCAATAACACCTAATAGAGCAGATTGTTTAGGTGTCAGAGGTATAGCTAGAGATTTAGCTGCAGCGGGCTCAGGTATATTAAAAAGTAATAATGAAAATGAATTAATCCAAGACGGAAAACAAACTGTTGATATTAAAATTGTAAATGAAGACAATCAAGCCTGTACTGCATTTGGTAGTTGTTTAATTACAGGAGTTAAAAATACCGAAAGTCCAGATTGGCTGAAAGAAAAAATAATTTCAATAGGTCAAAAACCAATTTCAGCAATTGTAGATATTACGAATTATGTTATGCTTGATTTAAATAGACCTTTACATGCTTATGATGTTGATAAAATTAAAAAAGGAATAGTTGTTAGAAATTCAAAAAAAAATGAAACCTTTAAAGCATTAGATAATAGGGATTATAAACTTCAAGAAGGAATGTGTGTTATTTCAGATGCCTCAGGTGTTTTGGGATTGGGAGGGATAATTGGTGGAACTAGATCGGGCACAGAACTAGATACAAAAAATGTATTAATTGAATCAGCTTATTTTTCTCCAAGATCAATTAGAAAATCATCAAAAATTTTAAATATAGATACAGAGGCCAAGTTTAGGTTTGAAAGAGGAATTGATCCATTATCAATTGAACAAGGTTTAAAAAAGGCAGCAAATTTAATTCAAGAAATTTGTGGAGGGAAAGTTAGTGAATTTGATATTCAAAAAATTGAAAACTATGAAAATAAATATTTAAAATTTGACCCATCTTTATTTGAAAAGATAACAGGTGTAAAAATTGAAAAAAAAGAAATAATTAAAATTTTAGGTGATCTTGGATTTGAAATTAAAGAAGTAAAAAAAATTTTAGAATTAAAAATTTCTTCTTGGAGACCAGATATTTCTCAAGAGGTTGATATAGTAGAGGAGCTGATAAGAATCAAGGGTTATGATCAAATCAAGACGATCGAGCCTCAAAAATTAAGAAAAAAAGAAACTTTAAATAAAAAACAAAAATTGTTTCATTTTTTACAAAGATCAGTTGCATCAAAAGGTTATTTAGAAGCTATTACCTGGTCTTTTACTGACAGTAAGATTAATCAATTATTTATTGAGAAAAATAGAGAAATTAAAATAGTTAATCCAATAAGTTCAGATCTAGATGTTTTAAGAAGCTCAATTTTTTCTAATTTAATTATTCATTTAAATAAAAATTTAGAAAGAGGGTTTAAGGATTTATCATTATTTGAAATAGGGCCTACATTCCTAGGTGAAAAACCAGGTGAACAACAAACGGTTATTGGAGGGCTAAAGTCAGGAAAGCTTTCTAGACAGAATTGGTTAGAAAAAGAAAGATTAGTAGATGTGTTTGATGTTAAAAGTGATGTAATTCAAAGTTTGGCTGAAGCAGGATATGATAGAGATAAACTATATTTTGATAACGAGACTCCTAGTTATTATCATCCAGGAAAATCAGGGCGAGTGTTCCTAAACAAAGATAAAGAAAAAGTAGTTGCTTTTTTTGGTGATATTCATCCAAATATTTTAAAAAAATTAGATATTAAGATAGAAGCACTTGTGGGATTTGAAATATTTTTAGATAATATTAAACAACCAAAAAAATCTCTTAAAGATCAAAAGACACAATATAAATTTTCTGATTTTCAAAAGTCAGAGAGAGATTTTGCTTTTATTTTAGATAAAAACTTTCAAGTACAAGAACTAATTGAGGTTATCTCTAATGTGGATAAAGATTTAATAAAATTAGTTAAAGTATTTGATGTATATGAAGGAAAAAATATTCCGGAGGGTAAAAAATCTATAGCTTTAAATGTAACCATTCAATCGTCTGAAAAAACTTTAAATGAGGATGATTTAAATAAGATTAATCAAGCAATCATTTTTACGGTAGAGACAAAAATAGACGCTAAGATTAGATCGTAGTAATGGCAAATATTGATCATATTAGAAATTTTGCGATTATTGCTCATATTGATCATGGTAAATCCACAATAGCTGATAGAATAATTCATAGTTGTGGTGGTCTTACGGAAAGAGAAATGAAGGCACAAGTTTTAGACTCAATGGATATTGAGCGTGAAAGAGGAATAACAATTAAAGCACAAACAGTAAAACTTAATTACAAAGCCAAAGATGGAAAGGAATATATCTTAAATATTATTGATACACCTGGCCACGTGGATTTTAGCTATGAAGTTAGTAGGTCTTTATACGCATGTGAAGGCTCTATTTTGATTGTTGATAGTACTCAAGGGGTTGAAGCTCAAACTTTAGCAAATGTTTACCAGGCACTGGATACTAATCATGAGATAGTCCCAGTCTTAAATAAAGTAGATTTACCAGCATCAGATTTAGAAAAAACAAAAAAACAAATAGAAGATGTGATTGGTATCGATA
>Ga0209709_10003801_pt1 | contig 12371 bp, 8 predicted proteins | sample ArcticOcean_MG_C_2_FD_187435 | JGI IMG/M metagenome (GOLD analysis project Ga0209709, IMG submission 187435) | Marine microbial communities from western Arctic Ocean - ArcticOcean_MG_CB4_136 (SPAdes) (version 2) | ecosystem: Environmental > Aquatic > Marine > Oceanic | place: Arctic Ocean... | reverse complement strand
TTTTGCAGTGTCAGCTACAAGTGGGTATGTGATTCCTTGGATTCCTCCTTGATTTTTAGGCATACGTAAGTACGCTGCGTGACTTTCAGCGGTGTCGGTTGAACAACCAACTACTGCACATCCGCGAGCTTCGAATTCGGAAAGCCTTTCCTGGAAAGCATGTAGCTCTGTAGGACAAACAAACGTGAAATCTTTGGGGTAGAAGAAAAACATAACGTACTTGTTGTCAATGTACTGCTCTAATGTAAAGTTTTCAACGATTTCTGAGCCGTTGAGTACTGCCGCCGCAGTGAATTTGGGTGCCGATTGGCCTACTAAGACTGCCATAATAATGATGAGATTTAAATTATGTCGCAAAGATAACTACTCCTTATCTTCGATGAATTAATTCTTTGATGAATATTAAAAATGAAGTTTGCCGCTATAGATATTGGGACCAATGCCGTAAGACTCTTAATCAAAGAGATTGTAGTTAAGAATGGTGAATTGCGCATTAGTAAGGTAAGCTTTACTAGAGTCCCTTTAAGGTTGGGGGAGGATGTCTTTGAGACTGGGAACATTTCAGAGAAGAAAGCTAGGAATTTGGTAAAGGTAATGAGGGCTTTTTGGTATTTAATGGACGTTTACGACATTGAGTGGTTTAAGGTCTGTGGTACGAGTGCGATGAGGGAGGCTGGTAATGTTGATTATGTCCTCGATATCATCAAGAAGGAGGCGAACATCACAATCGAACTTATAGATGGACAGCAGGAGGCAGATTTAATATTTAGAAATTTCAGCGTTGCTTCGTTTAAATCTAAATCTGACTATCTATATATTGATGTTGGCGGGGGATCACTTGAATTGACGTTAATCAGAAATGGAAAAAAATTGAGGGGCAAGTCATTTCAGATAGGTACTTTAAGAGTTATTAAAGGAATCGTTAGAGATGGAGAATGGGACGCTGTAGAGGAATTTGTAAAGCACGAGTCTGAAAGCGGTGAGTCGATCATGGCGATTGGGACGGGTGGTAATATTAATAGGCTACAACGCATTATCCTTAACCCTAAAAATCGACCAATATTAATTTCTAAAATCGAGAAAATAACGGAAGATCTAAAATCTTATCCATTTAAAGAAATGGTTGAGAAATTCAGCCTAAAGCCGGATAGAGCAGATGTGATTATACCTGCAGCAGAAATATATCTGCGCATCATGAAATTAGCAGGAGCTAAGGAGATCATAGTCCCTAAAGTGGGTCTCAGCGATGGGATCATCCTCAAGGTACATGAGGAGTATCAAGAGTCTTTACTTTAACTCAACCGTTACTTGATGTTACTCTTTAGATAAGTATCCACTTCGTATATACGCTTAGGCTTGAGTACAATTTCACCTTTGTTGTTAAGTAAGAAATAAGTGGGTGTTGCTGTAATCTTGTAATCCTTGACAATGGGGCTGTCCCATCCTTGAAGTTGGCTTACGTTTAGGTATTGCATTCCTTTTGCTTCAATAACATCTCTCCAGCTTTTTCTTGCTTGATCGATAGATACTCCAATAGCCTCGAATCCTTTTCCACTGAATTTTGAATATAGGGGAATAAGAACTGGGATTTCTTGTTCACATTTGTGGCACCATGAAGCCCAAAACATAACGAGCGTGTACTGATTCTTTGCAGCTGTTTCCATTAAGTTCACTTTACCTCCATTGTACTCTTCGATATTAAAATTAGGAGGAGTCTTGCCGACTTGGAGATTGATAATCCCCTGCGCACGTAGGCGAATAACATCACTTAAATCGGCACCACAATCCTCGTCGAAGATGTAGTTGTCGAGGATGTATTGGCATATATCTTCTTTACCCGTGTTGTAGAATCCATCAAGCATAGCGTACAGAGCGCTTTCCAGAGTTTTAGGGTTAGGCTCGAAGTGCGCTTTTATAATATCGATGCAAGCGAAGAATCCACTGTCCTCACCCTTACTATATTTAACCATCATCCCCTGAATACGATCACTAATAGCCATATTGTGAATCAGGCTATTGTCGAGAGGATCCAGATCTTCGAAGTATTTACCTTGCGAGTTGGGATACATAGGGTTCTTCCAAGAAATGAGCTTGGCAAAATACGTTCCTTCGTAAGTGTCCATCATCTCGTGTTGAGATTGAACGAGTTCGAGTTCTTTCCCTTTTATTTGCTCTTCTATTCTTGAACGGTAAGGGCTGTCTTTCATCCCCTTCCTTAGATTCTTGATTTCATTTTTGTTCCTATTCTCAAGAGTTATGTACTTAAACCAAGCTGTGTTCTCTCTAGAACCAGGAGTTGTTTTGTTACCGGCTAATCGGCTGGATTTAAAATCAATGTCAACATCGCTCTCATCTGGGTTAAGAATGATTTGGGTCTTGTTGTTTGCTTTACCGTTTAGAACGAGCTCGTAAATACCACGGCTTACTTCGAGGTTATTGAAATTGAAAAGACCTCCTTCAATTTTAGCACTATCGAGAAGAGCATTATTTCTAGCCTCTGTTTCGTAGAGGTAAATCATTGATCCTGATGCTGCAGCTATGTTCCCGTGAAGTCTTACTGTTCCGGTTTTATCTCCTTTGTTCTGATCGTTAGTCCCGTTTTTATACCGTGGAGAAATGGCATCAGTTTGGTCTGTAGTAACTGAATTGCTAGAAGCCACAATGTTAGAAGCCGTTGTTTTATTAGAAACAGGAGTGGGAGCGTTGTCAGCGCAAGCAGAGAGCATAATAGCTATAGCGCTTACAATCAAGGTCATAGGTTTCATTTTACAAATTATTAGATACCAAATTTACATAACATAATATACAAATTAGATTTTAATTACTTATTAAAAGAGCTTCCTCCAGACTTAGAGCTAGGCGTCGAACCTCCACCTCCTTTAAATTTGTTATTTTTAAAGCCACCTTTTTTGTGCCCTTCACTTTTGAATCCTCCCTGACCACGGCTTTCACCACCGCCATTGTTAGACCGGTTGTCTCTGTCCCCACCTCTGTTGGCAGCATAACCCCGGCTTTCACCACCTCCACTGTTAGATCGGTTGTCTCTGTCCCCACCTCTGTTGGCAGCATAACCTCGGCTTTCACCACCTCCACTGTTAGATCGGTTGTCTCTGTCCCCACCTCTGTTGGCAGCATAACCTCGGCTTTCACCACCTCCACTGTTAGATCGGTTGTTTCTGTCCCCACCTCTGTTGGCAGCATAACCACGGCCTTCACCACCGCCACTGTTAGATCGGTTGTCTCTGTCCCCACTTCTGTTGGCAGCATAGCCACCGCCACCACCGCCACTGTTAGATCGGTTGTCTCTGTCCCCACCTCTGTTGTTATCGCGAGAGTAACCTCCTCTGTTTTCTCTTTCACCTCCACGGTTTTCACTTCCGCTCTTGCTTGGTGGTCCGAATGAAGAACTTCTTGATCCTCTGTTATCTCTGTCAGCAGTGCGGTATCCACCTCCACCACTTCTTGCTCCACCACTTCGAGAACTTCCACCGTAACCTCTACCTCCGCCACTGCTGTTACCTCCGTAGCTACGACCTTCACCACCGCTTCCACGATTTCTACTCTTTTTACCACCACCACCTTTAGGCATAACCATGCCTACGGGATCCATAGGCATATTAAAAGGCTGATCTGTTATAAGGTCAACTTCACGGCCTATTAGTTTTTGTATGCCTCGTAAGTGATTGCGTTCTTCTCCTTCATTACAGAATGAAATTGCTATTCCTTCTCTTCCAGCACGCCCTGTTCTCCCTATACGGTGAACGTAACTTTCCGCGAGATTTGGCAGTTCGAAGTTGATAACGTGGCTAAGATCGTCAACGTCAATTCCACGTGAGGCGATGTCAGTAGCAACAAGAACTCTTACTTTTCCTTTTTTAAATCTATTAAGCGCTTTTTCTCGAGCTGGTTGAGATTTATTCCCGTGGATAGCTTCCGCTTGTATGTCATTGTTTTGCAAGTGACGTACAACTTTGTCTGCTCCGAATTTAGTTCTTGTAAATACAAGAGCATTGATAATTTCATCTGTACCTAGGAGGTGTACTAGAAGGTCTTTCTTATCGTTCTGACGAACGTAATATGCTTTTTGGGTTACAGTTTCAGCAGCAGAACTCTCAGCAGCGATTTGAATGCGGATGGGATCTTTTAAAATTGTAGAAGAAAGCTCACGAATATTGGGAGGCATTGTAGCCGAGAAGAAAAGCGTCTGCCTATCGTTTGGTGTTTGCTTAATTATCTTTTTAATATCGTGGATGAATCCCATGTCCAGCATAGTGTCAGCTTCATCGAGAACTAAGAATTCAACATCTTGTAGGCGTATATGTCCTTGATTGCATAAATCGAGAAGACGGCCTGGAGTTGCAATTAGGATATCTACACCTCTTCGAAGAGTATCTACTTGTCGACGCTGAGGGATGCCACCGAATACAACGGTAGATCTCAAGTTAGAATTCTTACAGTATTTACGTACGTTTTCGTCAATTTGTGAAGCCAACTCACGAGTTGGAGTTAGTACAAGTGCACGTATAGGCTTTGAGCGACCCTGTGTTTTTGAAGGGCGCGAAGCGAGAGTATGTACAATAGGAAGGGAGAAAGCAGCGGTTTTACCAGTACCTGTTTGGGCACTACCGAGGATATCTTTACCTTCTAATACGTGTGGAATTGCTTCCTCCTGAATAGGAGTCGGATTTTCGTAGCCGAGTGGTTGTAGGGCAGAAAGGACTACCTCATTTAAACCTAAATCTTTAAAAGACATTTTAGAAACTTTATCTCGCACGATAACGTGTACGAAGAACGTGCCGAGTCATAATGTGGCGCGTGCCGACAACGGCTGAAGCACGCATGCGTCATTTTTAACGCGGTGCAAAACTACGACTTTTTTTTTAATTGTGTCATAAACAATTAAATAAGTCGCTTTTAGTTGTTTTTATTGACTGCTTCTACCTAGGTTTTTTAGAGTAGTAGTGTGCATTGCAAGAGCATCTCGGAAGGTCATTTCCCCCTTGTATGTAAGGTCAAATTCCTTTGCTGTTTTCTTTACAATTTCAGACAACGCTCTGTAATGAACGTGGCAAATGTTAGGGAATAGGTGATGCTCAATTTGGAAGTTAAGCCCACCACATAGATACGATAGTACCTTGTTGTTCATTCCGAAATTCGCTGCAGCTTCAAACTGGTGCTCAAGTCTAGTTGAATCTAGTTTAAGCCCCTCATCACCAGCCTGAGGAAAAGAGTTGTGCTCCATTACGTGAGCTGGCTGAAAGATTATTGCCATAAGAAATCCTGCAACAGCATGCATTACCAACCATCCCAGGACAATGAAATACCAAGGAAGCCCACTGAAAATTATTGGCAAAACAAGTGAGTATGTAAAGTAAAGGGTCTTCGTCGAAAGCATGTGGAAAAATAAACCTTTGGTCGTTCTTCCTGTCATTTTAATTAAGTCTTTCTTATGGTACCTAGAGAGAGACAGCCAATCTTTAGGGAGCATCCAGAAAATTGTCATTAGTGAATAGAAAAACCAAGCGTAAATGTGTTGAAAACGATGGATTTTATAAAGGGGTTTGTTGGGGTTAAACCTAAGAACTGGTGCAGGAGAAATGTCCTCGTCTAATCCGTCGATATTCGTAAATGTATGGTGTAGTACATTATGCTGTATCATCCACATTTCCGCATTTCCTCCAACAAGGTCAACCGTTCTTCCCATAAGCTTGTTAATCCAAGGCTTGTTGCTATAAGCATTGTGATTCCCATCGTGCATAATGTTTAATCCGATACCAGCGAGTCCGAATCCCATGAGAACTTCTGCAATCCAAAACGTACCTCCTTCTAACCCACCGAAAGTGAATAGAGCCCAAGGAATGAAATAAAGTGCGAGCATAATAAAGGTCTTCAAATACATTTGAAATCCTCCATATCTATTTTTGCCAGAATCCGCAAAATATTGATCAACTCGTTCACGCAAGACTTTTCCAAACCCTGTGTTGTCGTTGGCAAATTTTACAATTGGTAGTTTCATGGTTTTAAGTATTTTTCAATGTTCAGTCTTGAATGAGCAAAATTACTATAAATGATGTAACTGACAGTCGTCTTTGTGTCATATTTACTACACTTGAAATGTTAAGTAAGATTAAAAGCGTTAGGCTCTTCCGAGTGCTGTGATGGGGTCGAGTTTAGCTGCTTTAGTTGCTGGGTAGTATCCGCTTGCTAAACTTGTAATCATACACAACGTCATCCCGATTGCAATCCATCCCCATGGAATAACGAAAGGAGTGTCAAAAAATGATGCGATAATATTGCCTATACCCAGGCCGGCTGTTATCCCAACAAAGCCACCTATTTGGCCTATAATAATTACTTCTACAAGGAACTGGGTGCGTATAGCTCGAGCACTTGCTCCTAGAGATTTACGTGTGCCGATTTCGCGAGTCCTCTCTGAGACCGATACGAGCATAATATTCATGAGCCCTATCCCCGCTCCGAAGAGAGTTATAATTCCAATTACAGCAGCGGCGATGGTGATGCCAGAAGTGGCTTCGAGCAGAGTTTCCACAAGGGAGTTGCTCTTGCTTATGTCAAACGAACTGGGAGCACCTGGCATGTCACCTCTGATCATCCTAAATGCTCCGGTAGCGAAATCTGTTGATTTCTCGAGAAATTCTGTGTCGGCCACGGCGCAAGTAATTGTGTAACTTCTATTTACGTCTGAGAATTGACGTCTAACGGCGGTTGTGGTAATCATACATTGGTTGTCTTGTGACATTCCGAAACTCGCCCCTCGAGAGTCCAGCACTCCTATTACCGTATATCTTGACCCCGATAACAAAAGATTGGAGCCCACGACATCCTCCCATGGTTCGAATAGTTTGTCCTTGATATTAGAGCCAATAATAATGAGTGGAGTACCTGCATTAATTTCAGAACTAGAAAAACCCCGGCCATGAGATAAAGGGATGTTCGAGACGTCTAGATAGTTTTCATCAACACCTAGGATTTGAATATTGGGATCCGTTCTATTTGAGTTCCTTCCTATAATTGCTGTAGCTGAAGCGAATATGGAAGAGGAGACCAAGACATCTGATGGTGCTATTTTAGAGAACTGTTGCGCTTCTCTATAAGTTATGGGAGTGGATGGGGCGGGACGCTTTCCTTTAAAAAAACCAGAATTACGTTTGGGCCCAATTGTAAAAGAATCAGTTCCCAGAGAGGAAAATTCGACGCGTATGTTTTCTTTGAGGGATTCCGTGGCCGTCACCATTGCGATAAGGGCCATGATGCCCATGCTTATTATCCCGACGGTTAGAGTGGTGCGTAATGCTTGTCCACGGATGGAGGCAATTGCTACATTTATTTGTTCAATTAAAACAGACCGGGATAACCTCATGCCCCGAAGGTACTGCCCTATCTTTGCACTCTGAAACAAAAATCACAGAATATGACTTTTGATATTGATATGATCAAAAAGGTGTACGCCGGGTTTCCTGAGCGTATAGAAGCGGCGAGACAATTAGTTGGCCGTCCTCTTACTTTGGCTGAGAAAATTTTGAATTCCCACCTTTGGGATGGGAAACCAACTCAAGTTTACCAGCGCGGAATTGATTATGTAGATTTTGCGCCTGACCGTGTTGCGATGCAGGATGCGACAGCCCAAATGGCTCTCCTTCAGTTTATGCAAGCAGGAAAGAAAAAAGTCTATGTGCCTTCAACGGTTCACTGTGACCACCTCATCCAAGCAAAGGTAGAAGCTAGTTCTGATTTACAGAATTCGATTAACTTAAATAACGAGGTTTTCAATTTCCTCGAATCTGTTTCGGACAAGTACGGAATAGGGTTTTGGAAACCAGGGGCAGGAATCATCCACCAAGTCGTACTTGAGAATTATGCCTTCCCTGGCGGAATGATGATAGGTACTGACTCACATACTGTGAATGCTGGTGGACTGGGTATGGTCGCTATTGGTGTTGGTGGAGCTGATGCTGTGGATGTGATGGCTGGCCTTCCTTGGGAATTGAAGTGTCCTAAGCTTATAGGAGTTAAGCTAACAGGTAAGTTAAGTGGTTGGTTAAGTGCGAAGGATGTGATCCTTAAAGTTGCAGGTATTCTAACAGTTAAAGGAGGTACCGGAGCGATCGTCGAGTATTTCGGTGATGGAGCTATAGGTCTTTCTTGTACAGGAAAAGGAACAATTTGTAATATGGGTGCTGAGATTGGAGCGACAACATCTTTGTTCGGATATGACGACAGTATGGGGCGTTACCTCAGAGCTACGGGGCGAACAGAAGTAGCTGATGCAGCAGATGGAATAGCTACTCACTTAACAGGTGATCCAGAAGTTTATGCTGACCCAGAGAAGTATTTTGATGAGGTTGTCGAAATAGATTTGAGTGAGCTTGAACCGCATCTCAACGGACCATTTACGCCCGACCTTGCTACTCCTGTTAGTGAGATGAAGGAGGCTGCAAAGAAAAACGGTTGGCCAACTTCTATCGAATACGCTCTTATAGGCTCTTGCACGAACTCAAGCTATGAGGATATTTCAAGATCGGCTTCGATTGCTCGCCAAGCAAATGAGCTCGGTATCGAAGCGAAAGCAATGCTAAATATTACTCCTGGTTCTGAGCTTGTTCGTTTCACGATCGAGAGAGATGGGTTTATCTCGACTTTTAAAGAAATGGGAGCAACTGTTTTCGCAAATGCTTGTGGACCATGCATCGGACAATGGGCGCGTCCTGGTGCTGATAAGAAAGAGAAAAACTCTATCGTACACTCCTTCAATAGAAACTTCTCAATGCGAGCTGACGGAAACCCGAACACGCATGCATTCGTGGGTTCTCCGGAGCTTGTAACGGCTATTGCACTTGCTGGAGATTTAACCTTCAATCCCATTACAGATCCTCTTTACACGAAAGACGGAAAGCAGATTATGCTTGATGAACCTAAGGGCCAAGAGCTTCCTGAAAAAGGATTCGAAGTTGAGGATGCAGGTTATCTAGCTCCTGCTGAAGACGGTTCTAATATAGAAGTTAAAGTTAACCCTACCTCTGAGCGTTTGCAGCTCTTAGATCCATTTTCTCCATGGGACGGAGGTAATTTATTAGGCGCTAAGCTGCTCATAAAAGCTGATGGAAAATGCACCACAGACCATATTTCTATGGCTGGTCCATGGCTTAGGTTTCGTGGTCACCTTGACAACATTTCGAACAACACTTTAACTGGGGCTGTTAACGCTTTTGGTGGAGCTACGAATACTGTTAAAAACCAAATCGATGGCTCTTTCGGAGAAGTTCCTGCTGTAGCAAGAGCATACAAAGCCGCTGGCATAGCCTCTGTAGTGGTAGGTGATTCTAACTATGGGGAGGGATCTTCAAGAGAGCACGCAGCTATGCAACCTCGTCACCTTGGAGTATATGCAGTAATTGTAAACTCTTTCGCGCGTATCCATGAAACTAACTTGAAGAAGCAAGGGATGTTAGGACTTACATTTATCAACGAAAACGACTACGGCCTGATCCAAGAAGACGATACTTTTAACTTTATAGATCTTGAAGATTTCGCGCCAGGAAAGCCACTAACTATAGAGGTCGTTCATGCTGATGGATCGAAAGATGTTGTTGTGGTTAAGCACACTTACAATGCTCAGCAGATTAGCTGGTACCGTTCAGGTTCTGCTCTTAATTTGATCAAGGAAGAGAACGCTGTAAAGTAATCCTTATTGAGGAACGATGGTTAACTCGGCATTAATGATGTCATTATTTCCGACCTGAACGTCTGTAAAAGTAAGTGTGTGGATGCTGTCTGTTTGTACCACTTTCACGGTTCCACTTGAGATTGTCCATTCCACATCAATGTGAGGCGCTTCAATTTCTTTCACGTGAAGAGCGATTGCGGCATCTAATGTGGTAGAACTTCCCATAGATTCTAAATTAACGGAAAACTCCAAGTCATGACTGGGCGCATGGTATGTTACTTCATTTTCTGTACGAAAGTCTGCAACAACGAAGTACTTCCACAACACAGGAGTCTCAGGAGAGAGATCAGACTCTGGAGCATACCCTTCAGCAAGTCGAACTGTTAAATCACGTCCGTCCAGATTAAGAGTCCCACATTCACAATCAAATTCAATATTTACGAATGGTTCGTGCTTCGTACATCCAGAAAGAGTTAATAGTGTAGCGAACACAATAGTTGACGTACTCAAGAAAATAGTTTTCATTGTTTTCATAATCGCTAAGATAATATTTATTTGCGAACGAGCGGGTATAATAGGTATGGCTCTCTGTTATTTTTAAATTCTTCAATTTCTTTTCCCCAAACCTCCTCCAATTTATCAAGACTTTCTCCTTTTTCAAGAGCCATTCTCAATTGATCAGTTCCCGCCAATTTGTCGAAGAAATCGGGGTCTGAGAAGAAGCCATCGATGTGGCCAGTTTCCTCCACGTATTGAGTAACATGCCTCTCTAAGATCGATAGATCCCAACTCACACCACTTTCAAGCCAAGACGTTCCCAAATCGTGGTGGTTGCTGCCATAACATTCCGTGTTTTCGTGTTTGGGATGCGGAGACGCTCCGGGTGTTGATACAGGCGTAAATGAAAAATCACCTTTCGATGTGGGGTAGCCAGTTATTTCAAACGGGGTAGGAGTTCCACGTCCAATACTAACGATAGTAGGCTCTAGAAAACACAGCGAGGGGTAGAGCTCTATAGAGACTTCAGTGGGCAGATTAGGAGATGGCGTGACGGGAAGTGCATAGCGATCGGAGTGAGCATACCCCGAGCACTCGATAACGTGGAGGCTAACTTTTATTTCCCCGGCCAACCAACCTTCTCCGTTCGCCATTTTCGCGATCTCACCCAAGGTCATCCCATGAACGACAGGCACGGGTGCCCACCCCACAAAAGACTTGAATTTTGGATCAAGCATCGGACCCTCCACATGATGACCGTGTGGGTTTGGCCTGTCGAGCACGATAATGGAAACGTTATTTTCAGCTGCAGCTTCCATGACCAGAAGGAGAGTGCTTAAGTAAGTATAGAATCGAGCTCCGACATCTTGAATATCGAAGACAATGATGTCGATATCTGAGATAGAAGTAGGGGAGGGTTTGCGAGATTTTCCATGAAGAGATAAAATTGGGAGGCCCGTTTTAAGATCGATATCGTCATGAATATGAGCGCCATTAGCCCTGTCCCCACGAAATCCATGTTCCGGAGCGAACACCTTCACCAAGTTAACTCCTCGAGAGATTAAAGTATCCACAAGATGAGTACCCGAAGAACTTAGAACAGAAGTATGGTTGCCGACAACAGCCACCTTTTTCGAGGTAGTGAGTTGAACAATCATGTCGATGTTTTCATTGCCAAGGACAATGTCCTCTGTTTGGCCATGGACGGAAATTCCGCACATAAAAGAAATGAGTAAAAATAGTTTTTTCATCACTTCATTTTTAACGCTGTGGAAGGTTGAATTCGTGTACTGTACCAAGCTGGAAGAAGCATCGCAATTATACAGGCGGCAAAAGCTACAATCTCTATCGAAGCTAATCTTGTAAAATCAAGTAAGATGGGTACTTCTGAAACATAGTATGCTGCAGGATCGAGGGTGAGTAGGCCAGTCTTTGTTTGGACTAAACAAATACCTAGGCCCAGGATGTTTCCAGCAAGAAATCCACCCCCAATAATGCGAGCTGCATATCTCACGAACAACTTGATTACAGTAGCATCATTCATCCCTAGGGCTTTAAGCAGTCCCACTTGCGGGCGACGCTCGAGAATCACAATCAGCAAGGCGCTGACCATATTGATGATACTTATCATAATCATCAGTCCTATGATGATGACGACATTCATATCCAACATAGCAAGCCAACTGAAAATTTCGGGACTCTGCCGTTTAACATTGTATGTCGTAAGTGTGTAAGGCAAGACGTGGAACACCTCCTCCTCTACAAAGTTTAGAGCATCTAAATCATCAATTAATATCTCGTAGCCCTCGGCAAACATCTCCTCAGAACCATCTCCAGATTCAGCCGTCCAATCGCCTCCTGAATACGTGCAGACTGCTGTATCGCTAACTATAGAATCTCCCACAACCCATAAGAATTGCGTGTCTTTTTCTTCTAAAAATTTAGGTTTTCTTGGAGACCAAACCCCTTTCGCTTTCTCCCCATCAATGTCCAAACCGAAAGCACCCCCTCTCGGCGCGGACTCCTCTTCATCGAGATAAATTACTGCTTGGACTCCTCGATTAGATACGTCTTGTAAAAGAGAGCTATTCACGAACACAAACCTCTCGTCATATTCAAGTAACCCAGTTTCATAAATCCCACAAACTTTCACTTGACGAGGTTTTACGTCTTCATTTTTAATCACGAG
>Ga0209709_10003798_pt1 | contig 12374 bp, 22 predicted proteins | sample ArcticOcean_MG_C_2_FD_187435 | JGI IMG/M metagenome (GOLD analysis project Ga0209709, IMG submission 187435) | Marine microbial communities from western Arctic Ocean - ArcticOcean_MG_CB4_136 (SPAdes) (version 2) | ecosystem: Environmental > Aquatic > Marine > Oceanic | place: Arctic Ocean... | reverse complement strand
CCTCTTCAACAATTGTGTACCGCTGTGTTCCGTTACTAACTTTAATATCCGCTGCGATTCCTTGGGCATGAGTTCCTGCTTTCTCCTTCTTCCGTTCGATTGGGTGGTCTTCTGAGCGATAACCACTGGTAATGACGAAAGGGAACCCACATCTTGCTCTTAACAAATCTATCTTCAATAGTAGATCATCACTAATCTCATTGTCACCTGTGTATTGACAGGCAAACTCTTCTCTAGTGAAGTAATCTAAATCTCTGTTAATGTTATGCATCTGTGTATTCCCCTTCAATGGGTTCTTCATTGCCTGAGATGATGGTAGTTTCACCACCAACGCCAGTAATGGAGATATTGATAGCACTCTTACCGCCAGACTCTCTGTCTTTCTCAAAGTAGCTAACAGGTAGTAATCTATCCATACAAAGCTTCCAAGCCGCTGCTTGGTTCTTATGATCATCGTCCAAGGCTGCTGACAATATACTATCCAACACCTTCCTACTCTTAGGAGATGCTAGCATTCTAGCCTTGTAATCATTAATGATAGCTGCATCACCCTTGGGCCTACCTAGTGCCTTGCGGCTACCCTTGGATTTTGACACAACTGTTGATTTCTTTGGTCTGCCCTTCTTTCTCTTTACTATAGGCTGATCTATTTCTTTATCACTGGCACTGCTCAAAGCATACCCCTTAGTTATCTTATGTATACTTAGGTATGCTTTAGAATATACTTTAATTATTTCTTTAATAATATCCTTAAAGCTTTACCGTAGTACCTATAAGGCGATTGGTTATCTTTATGTCTTAATATACTTTATATTATATCATATATCAAAGCAAAAGTCAAGAACTATTTACTAATGAGCCTAAATAAACCTACCTAACTTGTGTCATACTTGTGTCAATACTTATGTCCTTTAGTACACCCCTGCATACATAAGGGGCGAGGCTAAGGAAACCTATGTAAATCAATGTGTTACAGGTATACACAGGGATACTGTTGTTAATCCCATTTTCCCTCTTTTTTGTATGCAGGCGGGTACTCTTACAATCGCGTGCGCGCTACTGAAGGCCCCCGTGTCTCTTTATGCTATCACAATTGCACTTTTGAGGCAAGGCCCTTATGTGACCACAAGTACACACAAGGTCACACAAGGTGCTGTACTTATGAGTGTGAGTATGCTAATGGGTACCACAGCAGCTACTAGCTACATCTATACATAAAACAATTGCGAATTAATTTAGTTTTATTTGCATCTAGGGGTTGACACCAGTAAAACAGGCCCTATAATGGGCGGCATGCAGAGGGGGAACGGCTCCCCAGATTGATACCTAGCTTCAGCAGTTACCAAGGTGACTTATAGGCTGAAGACGAAGGAGACAGTCCCTGATGCGGAGAGTAGGTATAGGCTGTTAGATGCCGCCTACTTTCCGCAGCGCACCTCGCAATAGCGTGAATACATTCCGGCTTACTAGCCTTGGCAATAGCGGAGCAGACGCACATCCTAAGCGAAAAAGAGTAACCAAGATCGTTTGGCTACACGGAATCCAGAAGGCGGGCCGCAAGGTCGCAGCGTGATTAAAACAGATTCCATGAACGATCGGCGGTTATTCACTCAAGTCACTAGGCAATCACTGGTGATTTCAGCGAATAACTGAGGTACTTAAAATGGCTAAAAAAACGAAAAGAAGTTACGCGGAGCTTGACAGCATCTTAGGCGGTAGAAATTATCGTGACAATAACTACTGCGCTATCATTGCACTGTCGATAGCTACTCATGTTAACGTAGGCAAAATCAAGCGTTATGTGGAGAATCACAAGGGCCTAGCAAGACGTAAGCACGGCAAGGGTACACCATTTGCAATTATCAACAGAGCGACCCTGAGATTCGGCAAGATGACCGATACATCATTTTATGATACGGGCCGCGATTTAAGAGGTAAGACGTTGCATACTGTGCATACAAAGCTAGCTAGGGATTACCCAAACGATACGTTCTTTATCTACACAAGCGGCCACATGGCTTGCATCCGAGAGGGTATTTTAGAAGATTGGACTGCACGTAAGCCGAGCCGTAGAATTATCAGGAATATCTACCGGATAATTGACCGGAGTTAACTTATTAGGTAACATTGGCGACAGTGTTACCGCATAACTTAACTTAAATGAGGTTAAAAATTATGAGGGAAGTACTTGAATGGTGGGCCGTTTGCGCGGTTGTCTATTTTACATGGGCAGAATTGCTAAACTATTTTTATTAAATCAACTACATATAGGAACTATATTATGGATAGATATCAAACACCTTTATTTGCGGAGTTGGTAGTCATACAGAGTCATCCGACCAACCATCATCGGGACATTCTAAAGGGCGTTGGTCTTATGGATGATGAGCAATTTAAACAATACGTCAACGAACAGCGGGAGCTAATCAAATGAAAAATATCACAAGACATACTGGTACGGTTACTGATATTAAACGCATGCCTACCAGTCATGCCGGTAATCCACGTTATTCCTTTCTAGTCGATGGCTATAGGGTAGTAACACCTATAGATTCCATGTTAGGATATGAATTAACCAATTATACTGACAAGCTAGTCATGGTCACAATGGGTACACATTATAACAAGTTGACGCTTGACTCTATTAAAATCGCGGATTGGTGGAATAAGCGCGCTTGGTGGTAGATTTAACAATGGCCCCTTGAGGTGAGGGGCTATGATTAAATCAACTATACAGAGGCAATACATCATGGATACACAAGACGTTATATGTTTCTTAATACTGGGCTTTATAGCTGCACTATCCACACTAATGTTTATGACGGGGATTATAGGATGAGCAAATCAATACTGATCGAGATCAAACATAGCTATGGCCGTAAGGTCATATACCCCGCATGCGATAACGCGGAGTCCTTCGCCAAGCTTACAGGGTGCAAGACACTCACAACACAGGCCCTTGAGTTGATAGAGCAGCTAGGCTACACTATCGACACCATCACACCGGATTGGAGATAATAACATGCAAAAATTTCAGAGATTCTTAGTTGCTTGGACTACGCGAGACGGCGTTGAACGCTATAGTGAATATAACAGCTTGGAGGAGGCGACCCTTCGGTATGATCAGCTTAAGACGATAGGCTATGACGAGTATGTTTTCCTGTCAGTAATAATTGATTACGAGTAGTTGACTCCACTATGGTTATCAGATAGGATAGCCATACTAGAATCAATTAACTAAACCACTAGAGGCAATACAAGATGAAGCTTAAAAACATAGGCAGTAACCAAACAGAGCTAGATTTAGGGTTTGCACAGGTATTTTTTAGCTATGAGACACCAGTAGCCGCACGTTTGACTGATGGCACACTAGTACGTACAGATGAGCGTTACAGCGTCACTACGACAAAGCATATCAACAAGTGGCTACAGGGCTGCGATGCTCTCACAGTGTCACAATACCGTATAGACTGCCTGCTTACGTCAGCCAGTGAATGTGATTCAAACTATAGCGAGGTGGCATAATGAGTATTAAACTAAAATATAGCTACGACAATTTCCCAACGTGGGCAATGTCAGCACTAATAAATGGTGATACCTCAGGCATTGAGGAGAGTGATGAGAAGACACTAGATGAGTTCCTAGCGCAGTATGATGACGTTGTTTGTTGGGATTACGAACCTGAATCATTAGACTATGGTAACTTTAAAAATTACCCATTGTTTGGACTAGCTACGGACTGCTGTACAGTTCACGGCTTCATTAAAAGCGAGGTGGCATGATGAGAGATCACAAAATACATAATACGGTAGCAGTTCGCATTGTTCCCAACCGTGACCAGTTGGGTCTGTATTGGACAGATGAGGACGGAAACAACAGCACCCTTATCTGCTACGTGTTCGGATATGAGAACGCAATCAGGGTAGCTAATGGCATAGCTCATCTGCAATGTGAGTTTGTTACACACCCCTGTTTTAACCCAGTAACAGGGGAGGTGGCATAATGATCATAGCAAAGCGCAGCGGGCTAACGGGTATTGTTAGTTCGATGGACATAGCGGTATCCGAAGAGCAGCTACAGGCATGGGAGGCAGGCGAGTTAATACAGAATGTAATGCCGGACTTGACACCTGACGAGCGTGAGTTTATGATGACGGGTATAACAGCAACCGAATGGGAGGAAATGTTATGAGTGGATGGAATGGGTCGTGCGAAGATTGGCTCCACGGGGATGAGAATTGGAATGATGAGGTGCTGTATACTGACGGTAAGGATTACGCACCAGTGGACGATGAGGAGCTAGCGGAGATACTGGAAAAAATCAGAGTCAAACAGCTTAAAGCGTATTGGCTATATTTACAGCGGGAATACCCTGCAATCGAGAGGACTAAAGCATGATATTATTTAATAAATCTTTAAACGTAGAGCTGATCAATGCGGTCGTAGTGGGGCTTGAGATAGCAGACAGCAGGGCAGTATGGGTGGTTGACAAAGTGACGGGAGACACAAAGGCTATGCCCTTTGAGGGCTTCCTGATCTACCTGCCATTCATTCTAATCAGCTATGGCAACGTGTATGACGAGGTTGTGATATGAGTAGAATTAAAGAGAACCTGATAGGTTATGAACATGAGTCTAACGACTGGATAGAACCGACAGCAATGGAAATGTGCGAGGAGCTAGTCGCGCATGACCTATACTGCATGACCTTGAGCGAGGTAAAGTTTAGGGTTGCAAAGCAGGTGCGAGAGGAGTACTATAGTCAGGACATAAACATTATGCGGCAGCAGTACGTAGCCGCCTTTGGTAAGACAAACAATTACAATGAGGTATTCTAAAATGAGTAGATGTAAAGCGTGTGACGTTATACTAGGGGAATACGAGCTAAAGCGTATCGACAAACTAACCGGAATACATGTTGACTTGTGCAATGTATGCTATAGCCACAGCAATGACGCTATGGTAGATGACAGAAGTGCAGAATTTAATCATCTTTATTCAGGTCTCAGTGAAAAAGAGCTTGACACACTTGTGGAACACTAGTATAATATTCAGGTAATCAAGGGAAAATACTTTAAGAATTATCATTAAAGATTATAATTAAAGTATACTAAAGTAGTACCAAAGCGGCACAGTTAGTGTCATAACTTTAAATAGAGAGGCAATACCATGGCAGTAGTAGAAGGCACAATAGCGTTTGAGAACCTAGATACTCACGAGATGTATCAAGGGCAATCCACAGGCAAGTACTCAGTTGTCATTAGCCTAGACGATACCACAGCAGACCAGTTGGCAGGTCTTGGCATCAAGATGCGAGAGTACGAGGGCGTTAAGCAGCGCAAGTTCAGCAGCAAGTACGACATCGGAGTCGTAGATAAGGAAGGTCAGCCCTTTATGGGTCGCATAGGTCGAGGCTCTAAGGTCAGACTCCTGTGGCAGGAAGGCCCTCCACACCCTGTCCACGGCACAGGTACGTACCTTAACAAGATCAAGGTCTTGGAAGTGGCAGAGCAGGAAGCAGGTGAGGACTTCTGATGTCAACAGAGTCAACCTTTGTTCAGCATGAGTCATGCCCTTCGTGTGGCTCATCTGACAATCTGGCTCGTTATAGTGATGGGCATGCAGTCTGCTTCTCTGGGGGCTGCAACCATTACGAACACGGCAAGGGTCAGATAGGCCAAGCAGTACAACGTAAACCAACGAGGCTATTAGAGATGACCGGAGTAGTGGCAGCGATACCCGACAGGCGTATCAATCAAGAGACAGCCAAGCGTTATGGTGTCACGGTCGAGTACGGGACGGATGGTAAGATAACCAAGCATCACTATCCCTACTTCGACAAGGACACAGGCACAGCGATAGGCACAAAGGTGCGGATAGTAGAGAACAAACAATTCTATGCAACAGGAGGTTTTGATAATGCGGGTCTCTTCGGGCAACAGGCGTTCAAGGGTGGCGGCAAGTACATCACGGTCACAGAAGGCGAGGCGGATGCTATGGCTGTCAACGAAATGTTTGACGGGAAATGGCCCGCAGTCAGCATCAGATCAGGAGCAGCAGGAGCATCCAAAGACATCAAAGCCAGTCTCGAATGGCTAGAGACCTTTGACCACGTAGTCATCTGTTTTGACAACGACAAGGCAGGACAGGAGAGTGCTAAGTCAGTGCTTAATCTGTTCACCCCCAACAAGGCTAAGAACGTCACGCTACCTATGAAGGATGCAGGTGATATGCTCTCAGCCCGTAAGGTGCAGGACTTTGTCAAGGAGTGGTGGAATGCCAAGGCGTTCAGACCTGACGGTATTGTCTCAGGTTTAGACACATGGGATTTACTTCAAGAGAAGAGAGATGTCAAGTCCATACCCTATCCTTGGGAATGCTTAAATGCTTTTACCTACGGCTTTAGACCGCAGGAGTTAGTGACCATCACATCAGGGTCAGGCATGGGTAAGAGTCAGATCATGCGAGAGCTTGAGTATTATCTATTGAAGAACACGGAAGACAACATTGGCATCCTAGCACTGGAGGAAGACATACCTAAGACTACGTTAGGTATTATGTCGATGGAGGCTAACAAGCTACTTCACGTACCGGAGGTACGAGCAGGGGTATCAATAGAGGAAGAGCGTGGTTATTGGGAAAGGACGTTTGGTTTAGATAAGTTACAGTTGCTAGATCATTGGGGTAGCACAAGCGAGGACGATCTGTTAGGCCGTATACGATACATGGCTAAAGGTCTGGACTGCAAGTGGATCATCCTAGATCACCTCAGTATTGTGGTCAGCGATCAGGACAATGGCGATGAGCGTAAAGCTATTGACAGTATTATGACAAATCTTAGGAAGCTAGTGCAGGAGACAGGTGTAGGGCTATTCCTAGTGTCACATCTACGCAGACCTAGCGGCTCTAAGGCGCATGAAGATGGCGGTAAGATCAGCCTAGGGGAGCTACGAGGCAGTGCAGCAATCGCACAGCTTAGTGATATTGTTATTGGTTTAGAGCGTGACCAACAGCATGCCGACCCCACTACACGCAACACAACCTGTGTCCGTGTGTTAAAAAATAGGTTCGTGGGGTTGACAGGGGCTGCCTGTTACCTGTATTATGATCAGGAGTCTGGTCGAATGATAGAAACCAGTTGTCCCACAGGTGATCAAGCGGAGTTCTAGTGATGAAACAGTTTGTATTTGACATAGAAGCCAATGGGTTTGACCCAGACACAGTGTTTTGTGTATGTATCCATGAGATAAAGAACGAAGATAACATGTATGAGATACATCAGGAGTGTCTCAAGAGAGGCAGGTTTCAGGATTGGTTAGATGCAGAAGGCGAGTGTGAACTGATAGGCCACAACATCATAGGTTATGACGTACCTGTATTAGAGAAACTGTTGGGTGCAGACTTTAGCAAGTGTAAGATCACCGACACTCTAGTCATGTCAAGATTAGCTAGCCCATCACGCGAAGGTGGACACTCACTGGAGAACTGGGGAAACACACTGGGACAACACAAGGGAGACTTCAATGATTTTACTACGTATTCAAGGGAGATGGTGGAGTATTGTAAGCAAGACGTTAGGGTTAATGTGTTGGTGTACAAGAGATTACTTCTTGAGCTTGCAGATTTTGGAAGTGAAAGCATTGAACTTGAGCATCAAGTACAGACTATTATTAATACTCAGATCAAAACAGGATGGCTCTTAGATCAAGAGAAGTCCTTTCTTTTATTAGCGGAACTCAAGGAGAAGAAGTATGAGCTTGAAGACAAGGTACATGAAACTTTTAAACCACTACCGACATTTATCAAACAAGTTACACCGAAAGTTAAGAAAGATGGTGCGTTCTCTGTTGTCGGACTCAAGTTCCTAGGAGAGCAGTGGGTCACAGCGGCAGCACCATTCAGTCGCATTGATTGGCCCGTGTTTAACCTAGGCTCACGACAGCAGATAGGCAGACACCTAGAGTACTTCGGTTGGAGACCCAAGACGTTCACTGAGACAGGACAGGCCATCGTAGACGAGGCGGTGCTGAAGGAAGTGAAAGGAATACCAGAGGCTACACTGATTGGCGAGTACCTGATGATCCAAAAGCGTATCGCGCAGGTACAGAGTTGGTTAGAGGCAGTCAAAGATGACGGTAGAGTACATGGGTACGTTAATCCTAACGGTGCTGTGACAGGCCGTATGACACACTCAAGTCCCAACATGGGGCAGGTACCGGCAGTCTACTCACCCTACGGCAAGCAGTGTCGTGATGTGTGGACAGTACCGAAGGGTTACAAGCTAGTAGGTATGGATGCTTCAGGTCTTGAGCTTAGAATGTTGGCACACTACATGAATGACGAGGGATACACTAATGAAATACTCACGGGAGATATACACACAGCAAATCAGTTGGCTGCGGGCCTTGAAAATAGAGATCAGTCGAAAACTTTCATCTACGCTTTTCTTTATGGGGCAGGAGATGCCAAGATCGGAAGTATCGTTGGAGGAACTAGGCGTGATGGTGCGAGACTTAAAGAAAAGTTCCTTGCAAACACGCCTGCTCTTGGAAAGCTACGAGAACGAGTTGGACTGGCGGCTTCAAGAGGCTATGTTTATGGACTGGATAGGAGAAGGGTGTCCATACGATCAGAACACGCGGCATTGAATAGCCTGCTTCAGTCAGCAGGTGCAATTGTTATGAAGAAAGCACTGTGTTTACTGGATGAGTACGCTACGATATGGGGCATTAACTATAACTTTATAGGGAACATTCACGATGAGATCCAAACAGAGGTCAGAGAAGAGAAGGCAGAGGTTTTCGGAAGGCTTGCCACAAGTTGCATCCAAGCAGCAGGAACTTTTTACAACCTCAACTGCCCCCTCGCAGGGGACTACAAAGTTGGAGATAGTTGGGCAGATACACACTGATAGGGCTTGCATAAAATGTAATGTTCAGTTAACAACTTTAAACTTATCACCTTCACAAAAAACAAATCACATGTGGATATGTAAAGGATGTTACGCAATACATAACGCTAAAGGAAATCGCAACACAATGTACGTTAACGGTAAGTACGTTTCAAGGAAGCATCCTCTGTACAAGGCAGGTAACTACAAAGGGTTTGAGGAAGCAGCCTTTAGTTCCTTAGAAAACTACGCAGACAGTGCAGAAGGCTCAGTGTATGTGATAGCTAACAAGGCATGGGACGGTTGGGTTAAGGTAGGCATGGCTATTGATGCAGAGGATAGGTTAAAAAGTTATCAAACCTCTTCCCCTTTCAGAGATTATGTGTTATACTATAGTTATACTACAAGCAACAGAAGGAAGTCTGAAGCTGAAGGACATAGCATGTTGGAACAGAAGTATGAGAGAAGGAACGAGTGGTTCCTTTGTACACCTAGTCAAGCGATAGAGGTTTTAAATGGACAAGTCAACAGATAATGTAGTCGCTGACATCTACGCACTGATGGAAAGCAAGGACGCTGACCCATCTGTGGACGTAGAGGCAGAGATTGAGAGGTTCGGTGAGGGTGTTAAAGCCCTGATGCGTACAGAGTTTGGTCGGGAGAAGCGGAAGGATGACCGCAAGCTACGCCTCAGTAACATAGGCCGCACCGACCGTTACCTTTGGAACCACTTCAATGGGACTGACGGTGAAGAGTTACAGCCACATACCTACGTCAAGTTTATGTATGGTCACTTGATTGAAGAGATGTTGTTGTTCTTTACACGCATGGTAGGACACAGCGTGACTGACGAACAGAAGGTGTGCGAGGTAGATGGCATCATAGGACACATGGACTGTAAGATTGACGGTGTTGTTACTGATGTCAAGTCAGCAAGTAGCTTTGGGTTTAAGAAGTTTAAGGATGGTAGTCTAGTATACGATGATCCTTTTGGCTACATAGATCAGATCAAAGCTTATGCTCACTCTTGCGGAGAGACAAAGGCAGGTTGGTTGACTATGGATAAAGCCAACGGACATCTTACTTACCTCAAGTATGATCTTGAGAACACCTCTAACGAGAAGCTCAAGGAACCTATTACTGACAGGGTTCAACACATCAAGAACATTGTTGAAGGAGAGGAACCTACTGAGTATTGTTATGCTCCAGTACCAGATGGTAAGGCAGGGAACATGAAGCTAGCTGTGGGCTGTTCTTACTGTCAGTTTAAAGAACATTGCTACCCATACATGCGCGTGTTTAAGTATTCTTTTGGCCCTAAGTTTTTAGTTAAGGTAGTAAGTGAGCCAAGAGTAGAGGAGATTACTTTCGATGAAACAGGCTTTTAGATCAGGGTTAGAGAAGAAGTTATCAGAGAAGCTAGACGGGCAGTACTTGTTTGAACCTTACGGTCTGCCCTATACCACACACAGGAAGTACCTACCGGACTTCGTACACGAAGACAAGGCAGTGCTGATTGAATGTAAGGGCTTCTTCAGAGTAGGGGATACACAGAAGTACAAGGCTATTAGAGACTCCATGCCTGAGTGGGAGATTATCTTTGTCTTGTCTAACCCAAGCAAGCGGGTACGCAAGGGAGGCAAGATGACAATGGGGGAGTGGTGTGAGAAGGAAGGCTTTAAGCATTACACAATAGACACTTCAAAGGAAATGACCAAGTATATTAAAGGGAAGAAGCTACCATGCCTATAACCTTAGAGGAACTTAAAGAACAAGTGATAGCTACGCTAGACGAAGAGTTGATATGTGAGATGTTGTCAATCAGTACGTCAGATTTAGTGGATGCTTTTGAGGATAGGATACTTAAAAACTTTGACAAGATAGCAGAGGAGTTTGAGCAAGATGACCAGATTGAATGATGCAACACCTAGCATGTGGGACAGAGCAGCACGTAGCAACATTAACCATGACATGGAGACAGAGAAGGGTAGACAAGCAGCATGGCAGGAACTAGCGCACGTAGGGCTAGAAGCTTGGGCAGAACCTGCGGAGAAAGAAGCAGAGGAGTATCAAGAAGACAATGTATGTAACCCTGAACACTACAACACAGGCAACATAGAGTGTATTGAGGCAATAGAGGAGTCCATGTCCAGTGTTGCATACAAAGGCTACCTCAAGGGAAACTCTATGAAATATCTGTGGCGCTATGACTACAAAGGTAAGCAGGTAGAAGACTTACAGAAATGCCAGTGGTACTTAGCCCGTCTAACACAAGTAGTAGTATTTGAAAACGAAGGAGAATAAGATGGATCAGTATCAGCAGTTTATACACAAGTCAAGGTACGCACGTTGGCTACCGGATCATGGCCGTAGAGAGACATGGGCTGAGACAGTCTACAGGTATGTCAGCTTCTGGAGAGATCGTGAACAGATAACAATCCAAGAAGGTCAGGAACTGTACGAAGCTATATACAACCTAGAGGTTATGCCTAGCATGCGCTGTATGATGACAGCAGGCCCTGCACTAGCCAAGGACAACGTAGCAGGCTTTAACTGTAGCTACCTAGCCATTGACTCACCACGTAGCTTTGACGAGCTTATGTATGTGCTTATGTGTGGTACAGGTGTAGGCTTCAGCGTTGAGCGTAACTTCATAACTAAGCTACCTGTCGTAGCAGAGACATTCCACAAGACTGACAGTGTTATTGTCGTTAGTGACAGCAAGGTTGGTTGGGCTTCTGCCTTCCGTGAGTTGATTGCTATGCTGTACGCAGGCAAGATACCACAGTGGGACATGAGCAGAGTTAGAGTGTCAGGTGCTAGGCTCAAGACCTTTGGTGGTAGAGCGTCAGGCCCAGAGCCTTTGATTGACCTGTTTAACTTCTGTGTATCAGCCTTCACCAAGGCAGCAGGACGCAAGCTGACATCCATTGAGTGTCACGATGTTGTGTGTAAGATAGCTGACATTGTAGTTGTAGGTGGTGTACGTAGGTCTGCCTTGATCAGCCTGTCTAACCTGTCTGACCCACGCATGGCAAAGGCTAAGTCAGGTAACTGGTGGGAGCTAGAAGGGCATCGTAGGCTTGCTAACAACAGCGTAGCGTACACAGAGAAGCCAGATTTTGAGTCTTTCTTAGGAGAGATGCAGAACATGTACGAGTCTAAGGCAGGTGAACGTGGTATCTTCAGCCGTGTAGCAGCACAGAAGATAGCAGCTAGGAACGGACGTAGGGATGCTGATCAGGACTTTGGAACCAACCCCTGCTCTGAGATTATCCTACGGAGTAATCAGTTCTGCAACCTGTCAGAGATTGTTGTACGTGGTGATGACACACTGGTAACACTGAAGAAGAAGGCACGTATAGCAGCGATCATAGGCACACTACAAGCCACGCTAACGGACTTTAGATACCTACGTAGTATATGGAAGAAGAACACAGCGGAAGAGGCTCTACTGGGCGTAAGCATGACAGGTATCATGGATCA
>Ga0209709_10003797_pt1 | contig 12375 bp, 13 predicted proteins | sample ArcticOcean_MG_C_2_FD_187435 | JGI IMG/M metagenome (GOLD analysis project Ga0209709, IMG submission 187435) | Marine microbial communities from western Arctic Ocean - ArcticOcean_MG_CB4_136 (SPAdes) (version 2) | ecosystem: Environmental > Aquatic > Marine > Oceanic | place: Arctic Ocean... | reverse complement strand
AGATGCTAAATTAAAAATAGCTTACAAGTTAGAGTTAATTAAGATTCCTATTCGAAATTTCATTGATAAGAATGGTGGATTTATTAAAGCTTTAATGAGCATTAGAATGAAGCAAATTAAATTATTTATAAAATCACTAATTAAATGAAACTAGCAATTCATAGTTTTAAAAGTAGTTGGTCAACAAGGTGGATTGAATATTGTAAAATTAACAATATTCAATTTCTTCTTATTAACTGCTATGATCACAATATTATTCAACAACTAAAAGATAAAACTATTACACATTTAATGTGGCATTTTGATCATAACAAACCTAATGATATTTTAATGGCAAGAAATGTTCTTTTTTCTGTTAAAAAAATTGGTATCAAGGCTTTTCCTAATTTTAATACCTGTTGGCATTTTGATGATAAGATAACTCAAAAATATCTTTTAGAAGCTATTGATGCCAAGATTGTACCTAGCTATCCCTTTTATGATAAAAAAACAGCAATTGATTGGTTAAAAATAAGTGCTCAATATCCGATAGTAGTAAAATTAAGAAGAGGTGCCGGGTCTTACAACGTTAAGTTGCTTAGAAATTATAAACAAGCAGAAAAATATACAAATAAAATGTTTAGCTCAGGTATGGATCCTAGCCCAAGTTATTTTGCTGATATTAAAAATAAAATAAAAATTTCTAAAAATTTTCAGGGTTTTATGAGTAAATTAAAAAAATTACCAGGTTTTTTTAAAATGGTTAGAAAAGGAAAATTGTTTCCCAAAGAATTAGGCTATGTTTATTTTCAAGAATTTATAGATAATAATAAACATGATATAAGAGTTTCAGTTATAGGTGGAAAGGCTTGGGCTTTTAAAAGAAGAGTTAGAGATAATGATTTTAGAGCATCTGGAAGTGGAATGATTGATTATAGCACTTCAGATATTCCGCTTAATCTTATTGAGACTTCATTTAAATATACACAAAAAATAGGAGCGCAGAGTATTGCTTATGACTATGTAAAAAATTCTAAAGGCGAATATTTATTAGTAGAGATTAGTTATGGCTTTTCTGCTGAAGCTATTTTTGAATGTCAGGGATATTGGAATAAAGAATTAATCTGGAATTCTAAAAAATTGTGCCCAGCTCAAGAAGTATTAAAGAACTTTATAGAGGAATAATTTTTTTACTATTCATATATGTCAAATAGAATAATTGAAAAAATAAATTTAAGGAACACGACAATATTATTGTTAGTCTTGTATCCATTGGATCAGTTACACTCTAGTTTATTTTTAGGTACAGCACTGTATTCTCCATATAAAATAATTATGGTTGGATATTTATTTTATTTTCTAAAGTTTAGGGGAATTAACAATACCTTTGCCTCAAAAAGCATATTAATGTTACTCTTTGGAATAATTTTACTATCAGCTATATCAATTTCGTGGGCATTTTCAGATTATTATTTAGCATTCAAATATACTGTGCAACTAGCAATTTTGTTTTCTTTTACAGTGGTTGCTATAAAAATACTTAGTCACGATGAAGAAGCTATTAAAAGTATAATTTTTTATTGGTTGATTGTGTCTGCGATTGTTTCCTATTTTTCACTTCAAGGATTTTTAAGTGCTGAAGCGCTTTCAGCAGAAAGGAGAATTGGGTTTAAAGATATCGGTCTTAATGCAATAGCAATTTCAATTGGATACATTTTGATTCTTGCTATTTCAGGATTTAACTTATTTATAAATGAACGAATTAAGCAGTTAATAATGATTGCGGCAATTCTTGTTTGTTTTTGGTTGCTAGTTCGATTAGGTACTCGGTCTGTCATCTGGGGTATAATTCTTACTTTTATAACTGTTGGTATATTTAGTTTTAATATTAAACGGTTAATAGTTACTTTTGTTGCTTTATTCTTTGGCTACTTAGTTTTTAATTATGCTATTGAAAATAATTATTTGTCAGGAATAGTACTGGAAAGGGTTACTAATTTTAATTCTGAAGTTTTTGAAGATAATTCTAGAGCACAACTCTGGGATGTTGGCTTGGAATGGACGTTTAATAATGTTTTAGGATCTGGTGCCGGAAATGAGTCTTTTGTTTATCGAACCTTAGATACCCCAGGTGGGCTGGAAGCTCACAATGTTTTAGTTTCTGCATTTATCCAATTCGGATTTCTTGGGGTGGCCTTGTTGGTTTTTGTAATGATTAATCTTGTCACAAATATTTTTAAATTTAGACGCTCTAAATACATGGTTATTTATGTAGCATTTCTTATATTTTTTTCGTTGCAAATGTTTAAAGGTTCTTTCTTACAAACAAGATTGTTTTGGCAACCACTTGCTGTATTATTGATTCTTGTCAACCATCAAAAATATTATGTTCTCATTAAAAAAGATAAAAAATAAATAATGCCTTCAATTTTAATACAAGGATGGAGAGTACATAAATCAGGAGATGAGTATTATTTGAATTATATTCAATGGGTATATCTTAAAGAAATTTTAAAGTATTATGATGATATTTGTTTACTATCATCCATCTCAATAATGAAAGATAATTCAGATCAATTAATGGAAATTGGGACTTTTAAGAATGTTAGTGTGCACCCGTTACATTACGAACAAGACTTTACATATATTGGCGCAATTAAACATTTTCCTAAATTTTTTAGAACGTATAAGTCATTAAGGAAATTTGATGTTACATATGCACGATACCCTAGTCCTTTTAGTTGGTTACAAAAAGTGTTTATGAATAAATCAAAAAGAATTATTCATTTTGTCGGTAGTCCAGTAGATACTTTATTGAAAAATCCAAATATTTTTATTTTTAAAAAAATATTTTTGGCTTTATGTTTTCTTCCAGAATACTTAATGCATTTGTGGGCTTGTAAAGGTGCTAAGATATTTACAAATGGAATTCATATTCATAATAATTTAGCTAAGTTTGGAGTTAAATCAAAGCCTCTAATTTCTAGCATATTAACGGAAAATGATTTTCATTATGACTCCTCAAAAAAAATTTCCAATAAAAGACCAAAATTATTATATCTAGGGTATTTGAGAAAGGCAAAAGGAATTGATACAGTTATTAAGAGTTTTGCCTTATTGCAAAATAAAATTCCAGAGGCTGAACTTACAATTGTTGGAGATGGAGAAACTAAAACCAAACAAGATTTGCATGAGATAATTAATCAGAATTCTATAACAAATGTTCATTTTTTAGGACATATAGATAACAGAACTCGTTTAAATGATATTATGCGCAATCACGACATATTTTGTTTTGCTAGTTTGTCAGAAGGATCCCCTAGAGTTATAATTGAATCAATGGCAAATGGATTGAATGTAGTTTCTACTCCTGTGGGTTCGTTACCACATATTTTTTTTGACGATAGAGATATAGTTTACTTTGATTTTAATAACTCTAAAATGCTATACGAGAAAGTTTTATTTTTAATAAATAATAATAATAACGCCTCTTTAATTAGGGAGAGCGCCCATCAAAAAGTAAAAAAATATACAGCTGTAAATTTTAACAAAGAAATATTCAATAATGCATAAAATTTTAATAATTTATTCTTGGTTTGTTCGAACAGCAACATACTTTCTACCAAATAGTCCTTCGATAATGAGGTTTAGAGGTTTTTTATATGGAATAGGGATGACCGGTTGTGGAAAAAATTTTCAAGTAACATCGTCAGCTTATTTTAATTCGCTTAATGGAATAATCATTGGAGACAATGTTTATATTGCACACAATACTGTAATTATTGGATCCGGTATTACAATAGAGGATAATGTTGTTATTGGACCAAATTCTGTAATTTCTGGTGGAAATCATAAATTTAGAAATGGTTCATTTAGATTTTCGCACCCAAATTTAAAAAAAGTCACTTTAAAAAAAAATGTCACCTTAAAAAAAGGAAGCTGGGTAGGAGCTAATTGCACTGTAGTTGGAGGGACAGTTCTACCTGAAGGTTCTATTTTAGCTGCCGGGGCTGTATTAACAAAATCCTTTACGGAGAAAATGAAAATTTATGGTGGTGTCCCAGCAAAAAATATAGGATGTGTGCAGGAGGATGAATCCTAATTGTTAGTAGTATCTTTTTTTAAAAGAGATAATAAAATAACATAATGAAAGTCATATATCTCCATCAGTACTTTAATACTCCTAAAAAAACAGGGGGAGTACGATCTTACGATGTAGCTAAACATCTTATTAACAAGGGCCATACAGTGGAAATGGTTACAACTAATACATCTTTATCTAATAGTAGTGGCTGGGAAACATCCACAGAAGATGGCATTAATGTCCATTGGTTTTATTTATTTTACTCAAACAAGCTGAATTATTATAAAAGATTATTAGCTTTTTTCTCTTTTGCATATCATGCGGCTAAAAAAGGATCGAAATTACAAGGCGATGTTGTTTTTGCTACAAGCACTCCGTTAACAATTGCTATACCGGCACTTTATATTTCATGGAAGAAATCAATACCTATGGTATTTGAGGTGCGCGATTTATGGCCAGATGTACCAATTGCTATAGGTGTAGTTAAAAATCCTATTGTTAAATATTTAGCCAAATTGTTAGAATCTTATTCTTATAAAAAATCTAAAGCAGTTATTGCACTATCTAATGGAATGAAGGATGGAATTATAAAAGCCGGCTGTGAAGAAAATAAAATTGTAGTCGTTCCTAATTTTAGTGATAGAGAATTATTTAACTCTAAAAATACAGGCAAAAAATTTCGCGCAGACAGAAAGTGGCTGAAAGATTTTCCATTGTTGATTTATGCAGGTACGTTTGGAATAATCAACGGTGTTGACTATTTGGTAGATGTTGCTGAGCAGTTGTTATTATTAAAGTCAGATATTAAAATATTATTAATTGGAGAGGGCAAGGAATACAATAATGTTATTCTCTATGCTCAGAAGAAAAATGTTTTAAATAATAATCTATTTATCGAAAGTGCTATCAGTAGATCAGAATTGCCTCAATTATTAGCAGCAGCTGATCTTGCAAGTAATATTGTTATCAATGTTCCAGAGGTTTGGAATAACTCTGCAAATAAATTTTTCGATGCTCTTGCGTCAGGAACCCCTGTTTTGATTAATGGTGGGGGTTGGCAGGCAGATTTAATAGATAAAGAAAATGCTGGAATTACAACCTACGGATTAACTTTGAATCAGGCAGCATTAAAAATCAATGAATTTCTTAATGATAAAGAAAGGTTAAGTACGTCATCTAAAAAAGCACAAATAATTGCAGAGAAGTATTTTGATAAAGATGATTTGACTAAAAAAATTGAGCGAGTTCTATTTCTGTCAATAAATCAATAAAATAAATAAGAGAGGCAGAAGGCCGTTCATCATAACTTTAAAATGACACATAATTATATTATAATAGTTATAAATGCCTAATACTAAAAGAGTTTTTGATTTATTTTTAGTTCTTTTAAGTCTCCCATTGATACTTCCAATTATATTATTGTTGTCGTTGTTAGTGTTAACTCTATTAAACTTTCCAATCTTATTTAAGCAATCTCGTCCAGGTTTAAATGCTAAAATATTTATTATATATAAATTTAGAACAATGACTAATGAGCGAGATAAAGATGGAATTCTTTTACCTGAAGAGAGCAGGCTTACTAAATTTGGGAAGTTTTTAAGAGCAGCAAGTTTGGATGAATTACCAAGTTTATGGAATGTTTTAAAAGGTGAAATGAGTTTAGTAGGTCCTCGTCCATTATTAGTGCAATACTTAACTCGGTACTCCATTAAACAGGCTAGACGTCATGAAGTTAAACCTGGAATTACTGGCTGGGCACAGGTTAATGGACGAACTACAATTAGTTGGGATCAAAAATTTGACTTAGATGTATGGTATGTTGATAATCAATCAATTTGGTTAGATATAAAAATTATTTTTAAAACATTAAAGAGGGTTTTTTTAAGAAAAGATACTTCAATAGACCATTGGGAGTAAATGATGCCAAATTTCAAAAGAAACAGAAATGATCGTTAAAATGACAAAATCATAAAAGAATTATTACTATAAAGAAGTAAATCTATTAAAAAGATATTTTAAATAAAACTACTGTTTTGTTATTTTAAGAAAAAAATGAACAAAATTTACCTTTAAAATTTACCTTTAAAATTTAACAACAATGAAATACAAATTATATAATTAACTATTTATATTTTATGAATAATTCAAAAAAAATTCTAAAAGATTTATCAATCATTTTAGAAAAAAAAAATTTAAAAGAAACAGACAAAACATCAGAACTAAAACATTTTGATTCTGTAATAATCTTACAAATTATGAACTTAGCTAAAACTACCTACGAAAAACAAATTGATGGCCCCAAAATTGAAAAATGTAACAAAATTTCAGATATTATTAATTTGATTGCTTGAGTGATAAAAAATATTAAAGGAATTGAAGTTGTAGGAATTTCCTGCTGTGTTCCTAAAAAAAAAATTACTAATAAAAATATCCCTAATCATAGTAATATTGCAAGAATTATTAAAACTATTGGCATCGAAAGTAGGCCGGTAGCAAGTGATGAAATTTGTACTTCAGATTTAGTTTTAAAATCAGCAAATCATATTCTTAAAAAACTAAACTGGAAATCAGAAGACATAGAAATTTTAATTTTTGTTAGTCAAACACCCGACTATTTGACACCTGCGACTTCTGGAATTCTTCAAGATAAATTACAGTTAAAAAAATCAACTCTTGTTTTAGACATAAATTTAGGCTGCTCAGGTTATACACATGGATTAATCGTTATATCTTCTCTAATGAAAAATTTAAATTTAAAAAAAGGTTTATTGGCTGTTGGTGATGTTACGACCCAACTTGTAAATAAAGATGATAAAGTTTCGAATCTTTTATTTGGAGACGCTGGAAGTGTTACTGCTATTAGAAATGTAAAAAATGATTTAGAAAATTTATATTGTGATTATTATTCTGATGGATCTGGTTTTCAAGATATTATTGTCCCTTCACACTCACTTGCAGGAAGAAACAAATTATCCAATCCTCAAATTATGAATAAAAAAGATATTAAAAAAAACGTCAGATCCAATGCAAATATATTTTTAAATGGATCCGGTATTTTTAATTTTGCAATAAATAATATTCCAAGATTTATAAAAGATATTTCACAAAATATTAAAAATATAAAATTTTGTTTTTTGCACCAGGCCAACAAAATGATTCAAGATAGTATAGAAGATCAACTAAACAGAAATAAAAACAAATTTACATTTCCTAAGTCATTAAAAAATTTTGGTAATACTAGCTCTGCTTCAATACCCATTACAATATGTAGCAATTATGCAGACAAAAAACTTCCTGGTTATTCTCTTTTATGTGGTTTTGGTGTTGGACTATCCATTTCTGCTGTAGTTGTGAATTTAAGAAAAACAAAAATTTTTAAAATTATTAAATTGTGAAAAAAAAGATACTCATCACAGGAGCAACTTCAGGCATTGGTTTAAGTTTTGTGAAAAAAAATATCCATAAAAACTATGAATTCTATTTTATTGGAAGAAATTTTTTAGAAATAAATAAGTTTATAAAAAAAAATAAAATTAAAAAAAAAATAAAATTAATAAATTTTGATTTTAAAAATAATTTAAAGAATTTTAATTTTAAAAAAATTCCAAGATTAGATTATATAGTGCTCGCCGCAGGTATAGCTAAACACAATTTAATTAAGGATTTTAATGAAAAAATTTTTGATGAAATTATTCATATAAATTTAATTCAAACGGCAAAATTTATTGCCATGCTTGTGAAAAATAACAAAATTAACAATAAAGCTTCAATAGTCACAATGTCTTCTATTAGTGGTTTAAGTATGGCATTTAATTTTCATTATGCTTATTCAATTTCAAAAGCTGGATTAATTGCAATGACCAAATCACTTGCTCTTGAATTAAGTGCAAAATTGATCAGAGTTAATGCTGTAGCACCTGGCATGGTCAGCACACCACTTATTACCAACTTAAATGAAGATGATCATTTTACTAATATTGATAAAGCAAAATATCCTTTGGGAAAACGATATGCTTATCCTTCTGAGGTTACAGAGGTGATCAATTTTTTATTATCTTCAAAAGCATCTTTTATTACTGGACAGACTATTGTGATCGATGGAGGGTTTACACTCACAAAATGAAATTTACCTCTGAAAACTTTTATTTAGTCGGTGCGGGAGGATATGGAAAACAATTAGAATATATGCTCAAACAAAATAAAATTATTTCTTCAGCTAAATTTGCTGATGATAAACTTAAATTTAAGATTAAAAATTTTTTAAAAACTAATAAAAAAATATATTTTAATATAACTATTGCTAATATGAAAATAAGAGAAAGTATTTACAATCTGAGTAAAAAAAAAAATCTAGTCTATACAACTTTGACACTGCCTAATTGCAATATATATTCTAAAAAAATTGGCAAAGGTTCCATTATAGAGCACAACACACTTATCAGTAATAATGTCTCAATAGGGTTAGGAAATTTTATTTTTACTGGAACAACTATTGCTCATAATACATCCATTGGTAATTTTTGTAATGTGGGCTGCAATGTTGTAATTTCTGGTAATGTGAATATTGGAAAAAAAGTTAATATTGGAGGCCAAAGTTTTATTTCTAACCACTTAAATATTTGCAATAATGTGATAATTACCCCCGGTTCAGTGGTATTGTCAGATATTAAAAAACCAGGAATTTATAATGGTAATGCAGTTATAAAATTATTCTAATGATAAAAAATTTTAAAGAAATATCTAAAAATCTGGATACTAAAGGATTTTTTATAATTAAAAATTTTATTAATAATTCAGATATTGATTCAAAGTTTTTGAGTTATGTTAAGAAAAAAAAAAAATTTGTTGATGGAGTTATTCATGGACTAGATGATAAATATTATACTAATATTAATACTAAAATAAAAATAATTGCTAAACATTTAAATAGTAAAAATTTAAATATAAGTGAAAAAAATTTTTTCTATGCCTCTATTAGAATAAAAAAAAATATAAAACCTAAAGCAAAATTAATTAAACCTTTTAACATATTTAGTGATCCTAAAGTTTTACCTGGAGGAGGTTTGAATTGGCATATTGATCATTACACTTACTTTTTTCACAATGATCATAAAAATTATTTAATTTGCTATATGCCAATATTAAAATCTAGCCCACTATATTCTAATGTAGCTATTGTACCGTATGATATTTTAAAAAAAAATGATATTAACACTTATAAGAAAATTAAAGATAGAGGAGCAGTCAGATTCAGAAAGGTGGAAAAAGATACCAAGCCATGGTTTGATTTAAGATTTGGAGAAAAAACAAAAGTAGGAACATGGTATGCATTAGACGATTATTCTGACGATACACATGGTTGGAAAATGAAAATAAATCTGGACAAAATGAAAGTGGTACCTAAGCTTTGTTTAAATGACCTTCTTATTATGAAGGCTGATGTAATACATAGAACAAATGATACTAAAATTGATAGAATTGCAATTAGATGTGATATTTTACCTAAATATGCCTTCTACGAACAATCTTATCTAGGTTTTTTTAAAATTTGTTTAAAATATTTTTTTGAAACCAAAAAAGCAAAATATAACTTAAAAAGATACATAAAAGTTTTTTTAACTAATAAGTTTAAGCAAAGATGAAAAAAAATCATTATATTAATTCAAAAGTAAATCATAATATATTAAGTGAGTTAGGTTTTTTTGTCTTAAAAAATGCTTTTAAAAAAGAAGATATGGAGAAATATAAATCTAAACTTTTATTAAGTCTTGCCAAAAAAAAAATAAACAAAACAACAGGTCATCTTGTAGAAGTAAAGATTGATCAATTAAGTTTTTTTAAAAATATTTATAAAGATCGTAAGCTAAAAAATATTGTTAAAAATTTTTACAATGGCAATGTTGGTTCAGATTTTTATAGAATAGTAAAAAAAGATAAGATCAATGCATCTCCTGTATTTTGTCATCAGGACTCAGGTTATCAATTTGGCTCTTTTGATCGATATTCTATTTTTATATCTTTAACAAATAATAATGCTTTAAATGGAGGCATGGTAGTTTATCCATCTACTCATAAATTTGGTTATTTAGGTGATGCTGGACAAATTTCAGGAAAAATAACTAAAAATTTTGAAAAAATTTGCCCAGATTTAGAAATTGGAGATGTCTTAATTATGCATTCAAGTTTGTGGCACGAGTCTGGTAAAAATTTTAATATGAAAGATAGAATTTATTTAGAAATTCATATCCAAGACGCAAATGAACCCTCTACCAAGTTTATAATAACTGGGAAAAATAAAAAAAAAATTAAAATTCCTTTTGATAAAAGTAAAATTTTTTCTAATTCAAGGACTCAAAGAATAGTTCGTTTTAAAAATAAAATTAAGCAGTTAGAAAAAAAAATTTCTAATAGTTAGTCATATTAAAAATCACTGCTGTATTCATTCAATACCTTCTATAAGCAAATCTTGGTAATTTGTATGTATGTACTCGTTAAGAAAGATATTTCAGATAATATTGTTGTTTTTAGTTTGCATCTTAATGTAATATGTAAAGTGAACAATGATAAATACTAAATTTTCTTCTTGGCCATCATTTTCTGAAGAAGAAGCTAATGCTGTTAAAAAAGTTTTGTTATCTAATAAAGTAAATTATTGGACTGGCAATGAGTGTCGTGAATTTGAAAAAGAGTTTGCAGTTTGGTCAAACTCTAAATATGCGATAGCTCTTGGAAACGGTACATTGGCGTTGGATAATGCATTAAAAACCCTTGGTTTTGGAAGTGGAGATGAAGTGATTGTCACTTCTCGTACTTATATTAGTTCAGTTACGTCAATTGTAAATGCTGGTGCAATTCCTATTTTTGCGGATATAGATTTAAATTCTCAAAATATTACACCTACATCTATTCGATCCATGATTACCAAAAAAACTAAAGCTATTGTTTGTGTACATTTAGCTGGTTGGCCGTGTGAAATGGATGAAATAATGGATTTAGCTAATGAGTTTAATTTACATGTTATTGAAGACTGTGCACAAGCTCATGGTGCTAAATATAAAGGTAAACCAGTTGGCTCAATTGGGAATATTGGTTGCTGGAGTTTTTGCCAAGATAAAATTATGACTACTGGTGGTGAAGGTGGCATGGTAACCACTAATGATAAATCTTTATGGAATAAGATGTGGTCTTATAAAGATCACGGTAAAAGTTATGAAGCTGTTTATGAACGAAAACATCCAGAGGGGTTTAGGTGGGTAAATGAATCTTTTGGAACTAATTGGCGTATGACTGAAATGCAGGGAGTAATTGGCAGAATACAGCTAAAAAGAATGTTTGATTGGCATGCAAAGCGATCTGCTAATGTTAATGAAATATGGGAAACTGCGAAGCAGTGTAAAGGTTTACGTGTGCCAAGTATTCCCGATTATATAGAGCATGCAGCTTATAAATGTTATGTCTTTGTTGAATTAAAGGAATTAAAAAATGGGTGGGATCGTGACAAAGTTAGTAAAGAGATAAATACATTGGGTGTGCCGTGTTATTCAGGAGCTTGTTCTGAAGTGTATTTAGAAAAAGCATTTGATAATACTGGATTTAGACCCAAAGAAAGATTGATTAATGCAAAGGAACTGGGAGAAACTTCATTAATGTTTTTAGTACACCCAACTTTAACTAAAGATGAGATTAAACAAACATGTGATGCAATTACTTCTGTCATGAACCTGGCCACTACATAAACTATGCTTAATCGATTAACAAATCTTTCAAGAATCAGTAAACAGTTATTGATGATATTCTTAGATTCTATATTGATGATTGCTATATTATGGATATCATATTCAATTCGTTTGGAATATTGGTATTTTCCAAAAGATGATACAATTAGGTTAATATTATTTGCACCGATTATTGGAATTCCTATCTTTGCAAAACTTGGTTTATACCAGTCTGTTATTCGTCATATCGACCTTAAGACGCTGTGGTCTATTGTGCAGGCAGTATCTGTGTATGCATTGATATTGGGTTTAGTTGGATTTTTTATACAGACTGACATTGTAAGAGATAGAGGAATTAATATAGAAATAGTTCCGCGTTCAGTCATAGTCGTTAATTGGATATTGACTTTATTGATAATTAGCGGGGTACGAATTGTTGCACGTTTTTTTCTTAGTGATAATACTAAATTTTCAATTCTCAATTATGAATTTAAAAGTAAAACAGATAATGTTGATAGTGGCAAAAATAAAACAGATAATATTGATAGTGGTAAGAGTAGAGTTTTAATTTATGGCGCGGGTGATGCTGGGGTTCAG
>Ga0209709_10003794_pt1 | contig 12386 bp, 9 predicted proteins | sample ArcticOcean_MG_C_2_FD_187435 | JGI IMG/M metagenome (GOLD analysis project Ga0209709, IMG submission 187435) | Marine microbial communities from western Arctic Ocean - ArcticOcean_MG_CB4_136 (SPAdes) (version 2) | ecosystem: Environmental > Aquatic > Marine > Oceanic | place: Arctic Ocean... | reverse complement strand
TAAAAAGTAGGATAAATTATTCTGACTAACTCTAGAGCAGCTTATATATAGCTATATTCTCTTTAATAAAAAATTATTAATCACTCTTAAACCCTGAAATTCATACTTGAGATGCTTTTGATTTTACTGCTTCTTCTTCATTAATACCTGTAGAGCATATGCCTGATTGCAGCAGTCCAGTCGAACCAGTGTAGAAATTTAACCCTAGGGGCCCAGGACCAATAATAGCCTGAGGGCTTCCCGGGTTGCATGTTTTTCTTAATCAATTTTTTCTGCCAGGGTCCCTCTCCTGCTTTAAAAACACTAAGCAGGTGCTAGAGCTGGAGTTAGACATTCAGTTCTCAGCTATTGTTAGTGGATATGTGGAGTAATCTTAATTGGAGTTTAGTAATGGAATTGACTGCAAGAAAAAACCACTACACTCACGCACGAGGGCAATTTATTAGGTGTCCATATAGGTGTCTATCAGCCCTGATATTCAGTGCAATTCTGTAGCACTTTTTTTGAATCTCAAACGAGTAGATTTTTGTGCCAATTTTGTGCCATTTGCTTACAAAAACAGGCCATACTTGGGGAAATGTGGAAATATTGAAGAGCAATCATCTTACTAATATTATTATCCTTATTTGTTGCAGTCTGTCCCTGAATACCTACTATCAAAGTTTGCGGTACTGAGGATCATAGGTTCAACTCCTATCGGGTGAACCAGCCTTTCCAACAGATTACACAATATTCTTATTTTACAAATCTAATGATTACGCCACTTTTGTAACATATAAATGTAGGACCGGACGGGCCTGAGCGTCAGTCAGGTTACAGATGAGGTCCTTTATGCTGGCTTGGTTGAGATGCTGGAGCTGCCAGAGCTATAAGAAACGGGGAGGGGGGTGCAGAGTCCTGGGCCCCGCACATCGATACATAAAGTAGTTAGACTCATTTCTGTCTACTCCCACTGATTGCACTACTAATTCTTCAAAGTCAAACACCCTCCACAACTTTCCACCTTCCTAGTAAATCAAACTGATTGATGTTATATATACTGTTCTCCTAAAGTCTCAATAAGAAACCAAGTAAAACACCTATATCCCTCTGTAACCGCCCCTAGTCTACATTGGGCCCACTCGCGGTGGCCCCAGATCCAGAATACGCATAGATGCATCAAAGCTTGCTTTCATAAGGACGGCTTTGATATGCACTTGGTCTGGCGAGTTCCAAAGGTTATCGAACTCCCAGGGGTCAACCTCAAGATCATAAAGCTCACCGAAATCATGTTGGTGATAATTGATGATTTTATACTTTCGGTTCCGGTACATGGTCCCCAGTGAGCCTTCTTTGTGATCCAGTGCATCATAGTATTCGCTACGGACAAAATCCCGAAATGAATGACCATCCAAGCGACCTTCGAGGATTGATCGCAGACTTCGACCTTGCATATAATCGGGAATATCAATGCCACATAAATCAAGAAAAGTTGGAGCCTTATCCGTCAACTCTACAAGTGCATCACTAACCAGACCTTCTTCAATACGCCCCGGACAATTAAAAATCAGTGGCACACGAACCAACCCTTCATAGAAGCGACAGCCTTTCTGTATCAGACCATGATCACCTAATGTTTCGCCGTGATCGGAGGTAAAGACGATAATTGTATTTTCACGCTGACCGGTCTTTCCCAAATGATCGACAACACGGGCAAGCTGATCGTCGATCAGTTTGATCATCGCATAATAGGCAGCCTGCAGGGTCTTCACATCCCTCTGGCCGCTGCTTTCCCCCTGTGTGCCTCCGCCAGGTACAATCGGTTTTGCAACAATTGGGTTTTTTATATCTAGGTCTTCTGGATTACAAGCGCGTGACTGGAAATCAAGGACTTCCAACTCGCGTTGTTGGACCAGATCACTTTCCTGAAAATAAGACCCTGGCATCTTTTCCGGCGCAAATTTATCCCGGTATTCGACAGGCGGATTAAAGGGAGGGTGCGGGTCATAAATATTTACGCTCAGCAGCCACGGAATATCTTTGTTTTCGGAAACGAACTCCATGGTTTTTTCAGCACACCAAGTGGTTTGATGAAGCTCTGTCGGAACGCCATCCAAATCATCTGTCAAATCCGCTAATTTATAGCCCTTGTAGCGCACCCAGTCGGCATAGTCGTGTCCAGTTTCCCAATTGTCCCTTGGTGCATGACTATATTTAAAATACGAGTAACCGTCATCGGTACGTGGCTCAATACGCTTGTAGGCACTGGCTAGATGCAATTTTCCAATGTTGCCACACAAATAGCCAGCATCAGCAAATATTTTTGTAACCAATGGCGTATTCGCAGGGAAATAATCGTTTCCGTTACGCGTTAAATGAATACTACTCGGATACATTCCTGTCAGAAAGCTTGCACGGCTTGGTGTGCAAATCGGCGACTGACAATAGGCATGTGTAAATGCCGTTCCAGATGCACAAAGGGCATCAATTGTCGGTGTATCAACGTGCGGGTTCCCCAAAGCACCAATGGTATCGAAACGTTGCTGGTCTGTGCATATCCACAGAATATTAGGTCGGTCGGCACTCATTTTCTTTAATATGAAACAACATAAAATTGGTATAATTGTGTATGGTATTGTAGGGAAACGAAAAAGAGAATATATTGATTTGAATCCATACTTCCAGACTCATTATGTAAGAGATGTGAACTTTGATGGTGAGGGTAATTTTTCTGATGGCGTATATTATTTCAAGGACTATAGGGAAATATTTGATCATGAATTAGATATTGTTTTTGTCTCTTGGCTACTCCTCTATCTCCGTGGGGACTCTGTCAATTGTTGCGTATTGTTTCTCCACAAGCGTCCAGCCGAGAGGCGCCTCCTTCAAATGGCCGTCGACGAGAGCCGTATTGAAAGTTGTTACTGTCAGTACTCCGCAATCACAATTTGAGCAAGCCGAAGTGATTCGAGACCAGATTTCTGTCTCCTCGACATTTAATTGGCCAACAAGTTTTATACATGACCGTCTGTCATCTCTTACACTATCTTTGATATCAAAACCAGACTCACAAATTAATGATTTTTCATTATCTGCTAAAGTAAAAGAAAAAAATAATTTTTTCTATAAAGCAAATAAGGCAATTTATATTTAGGTAATAACCTATTGATTTAATATTGATGTGCCAATATTTTTAATTCAAGTATATGCATTAAAGTTTAGTAATTATATAAATTATATTTTTATTATTGATTCCAAGCTTTCCACCATTCATTAAATAATTTAAATTGTTTTTTTGCAAATATGGATTGACTATCGCTTAGTTTGTCAGATTCATAAAAATTAAAATTATATTCATCTTCCCCTTTTAGTTTTAATAAATACTTGTAAAAAAGTACTAAGTCTGGTCCCTCGTCAAATGTTGATAAAACTTTAAGCGCATCATTTAATTCTAAAGCAAGACGTCTTGCTTTAGCACTACCATTTCCAGCTTCAATGCATAATTTGTAAAGTCTGATGACAGCTTCTGGTAGAACATTCCCAATGCCAGTTATGAGTCCAATAGCCCCACAATTTACAATTCCGTGAAAAACCTGAGTATCAACTCCTACAACTAAAGCAAGTTCTTTTTCTGTCTCTGTAATATTTTCAGCAGCATAACTTAATGCAGCTGCTCCACCAAATTCCTTGAAACCAACAAGCTGTGGATAATTCTCCCGGAGACTAAAAAATAGATCGGCTTTCGTCTCAAAACCATAGTATGGACTATTATAAATGATGGATGGTAATCCTTCACCAGCTTCCAGAATTGACTCAAAATGGTTTTTTTGTGCGGATGCTGAACTCCCACGGGAGAGTACTCTAGGGATAATCATTAAACCAATCGCACCATTCTCTAAAGCATGTCTTGAGTGAAGTGAAGATTTTAATGTATTTTGGGCCCCCGTACCTACAATCACAGGAATACCAGCATTAGTCAAAGATAAAACCCCTTCCTGCCTTTGTTCATCTGTTAATAGAGGCCAGTCACCCATAGATCCACAATATACAATGGATTGCATACCTGCTTTTATTAATTGTTTTGCTTTTCTTACAAGAGCATCAAAATCAGGAGAACCTTTCGAATTACATGGTGTCATTAGGGCTGGTATACACCCTTTAAATACATGCTCATTTTCCATATTTAAACTCAATTATATTTAAATTTTAATTATTTATTTTAAAACTAAATATATTTCAAAAATTATAAGTGATGTGTCTAAAATTTTATAAAAATATAAAAAGAAAAAATCATTGTTATTAGTATAGTCCCACCTAAAATGATAAGAATCGCTGTGTTAGCGTATATGCTCTACTTAGGTTTTGTGCATTAAATAAATAAAAAAATCCTAATTTCATCAAATCAAATCCAAATTACACCTAAGTTAGCATATAAATATACCTTTGAAGGTAATAAAAATTATCACCATTTAAAAATAAATAACCCGAAAATATTGAAATAACTATAAGTATAAATATTTGTAAAAACAACGTGGCAGCTATGCCATTACTACTATTCATTATTTTGAGAACCAGCTAATTTAATAAATAAATTATATCCCGTGTATGATAGGGGCACAATAATGAGTAAAAGAGAATTATTGTTCATAACTTAACTCATATATTCACCACAATTTATATAAAATGTAGATCCAGTTGTGAAATTAGAAGATAGTATACAATTTATCACATACGTCACGTCTTCTGTTTTACCAACTCTTCTCAAGGCTGGAATAAAAAACGACCGACGAAATTCGATCCGCCACGAAAATATGTAGTTCCCGTTCCCCCCGAAAAGTGATTCGCAAATAAACGAGCCCACAGAACATAGGCGGTGAAAAGGAGGATAGTCCAAGCCTTTACGCTTAAGGGGTCGCCACGTACTACGACGTTGAGTCACGAATTAAACAACGGATTCCTGTTCGACCTGTATCTTGATAACCCGATCCTTCGTTACGGCAGCATCCATCGCTTCCTGAAATTTTGCAAAAGGATATACGGCTGAAATTGAGGGTTTGAGATTGATTCTTCCCGAGGCCGCGAGATCCAGCGCGGGCTGAATAACATGCGCCGACCGGAACGAGCCGACAACGAGGAGCTCTTTTGACATCACCAGATTTATTGGCAATTCAACGGATGCCGGCTGGGTACCAACCTGCACAACCGTACCACCTCGTCCTACGAGTCGAAGCGATTGTGCCAGAGCGATGGGTGAACCGGAAACCTCGATAATTACGTCGATCGCATCGTTGGCTGCAAAGGAATTGATTTCGTCGTTTCTCGGATCAAATGCAAAATCAGCTCCCGCGCTAATAGCAAAATCCCGAGGGAAGGCTTCGACATCACTCACGGCAATAGATGATGCCCCATATGCTCGTGCGACCAGCAGAACTAGTTGTCCGATCGAGCCGGCTCCGGTTATGAGTAACCTTTTACCGGCAATTCCACCGTTTCCTGAGGCCCTCATTACAGCGTGAGTTGCGATAGTAAGAGGCTCAAGCATCGCCGCGTATCCGTAATCAAGTCCTTCAGGTAGCAGATAACAGTTCCGCGCGGGAACCGCGACATACTCGCCAAAGCCTCCGTCGATATGCGGACAACAACTCGCTGAACCAAAAAATCTCATATTAGTACAGAGATTATATCTACCGTTGCGACAAAAACGACATTCGCCGCACGGTAGTTGAGGATCCACAGCTATCCGGTCGCCAATGGAAAAACCTTTCACATCACTGCCGATTTCCGCTATTTCGCCGGCGAACTCATGACCGAGTGCAAACGGCTCCCTGGGAACAAAATCGCCAATTTGGCCGTGGCTGTAATAATGGACATCCGAACCGCAAATACCGGTCCGTCGAACCCGGATGAGTGCATCGCTTGCGCCGACCAATCCCACGGGGCGTTCTTCGTACCTCATATCTTTCGGTCCGTGTAATACGTAAGCTTTCATATATACTGCCTTAAAGTGCGTTTTTTATAGCAAACTGCCGCCCGACGAGCTTACTCAAATTGAGTCCCATCCCCCAAGTACATGGTCGTCATCGCAGTTAGAAAAGTCGCAATAAAACTCTTTTTTTCAAGTTCACAGAGAATACCTCGATCGTCATAATAATTCGACTGTATCTGCGTCTCAGGATCTCCTTTGTCGTCAATTCGTCCACAGTTAAGCAAGTCTACGGAGATCCGATATTAACTGCCGATGTCATCAATATCTCGATCAGTTATTCTAACACAAAAGTAGTAATCCACACCGGAGTATAGGAAAATCAAAATTCAGGTTCGAGATTACTTGATTGGATTTAGAGTGTCAAGAGTAATTATTATTGGTATTTTAGTCGTTTTACAAAGTGATGATTGGTAAAAATTAGAGGTTTGTGTTTTATTGTGGTTCTTGGTTCGATTTAAGTCAGTAATAGGTGAGAATCACCATATTTTGAACACACTTTTCCTGCTAAATTTTTTTAAATTCTAGTTTGGAATTCAACCATTGTTGAAGAAAAATCTGTTGCCAGTTCATAGGAGACTTATGGAACTTCATCCGGCAGGAACGACGACGGTCGGATAGTTCCCTCTCGTATATGCTTGAGAATTTTTCTCACTTACTGATAGTCGGTGATGAAAGCTATGATTCTCATCTCAGCTTTGCAAACCAGACATTGCAGAAGATCGGTCTAAAAAATCTTCTTAATCAACCTGGCCCATGAAGAACTGACCTTTCGGTTTATCGTGGCTCATTTCCACCATTCCTCGACCTGTCCAAGTTCTGATTCTATTTCCTCTTTTTTTTACTCCTTTCCTATTCGACAGGACATTTGCGAGGTTTTATGACGCAACCTGAATGGAACTCTCTGCAGCTTCTTCTGCATCGTGGATGGGTTCCATAATTTCCTCACTCATTTCAGTGTAGTCACGGGTGTTTAGGGGTTCCTCCATTACAAGATAGTCATTCACTGCATTGGACACGGATACGTAGTCTCACTGAATTGAGAGTGTTGGAAATGGGAATTATGAGCGGCCTTCCGCAATATTAATGTTCAAATCCCGGTGCAAAAATTTTAAAGTCCTTCTTTGTCAATTGCTTGCATTGCTCCTCTCATATAGCCCAAAGCAAACGCCATTCCTGCATGCCATGAAGATTCACAGCTCATTTCAGGACTATGATCTGGGACCAATATCCCTTCATAGTGATTTTTTTTCAGAATTTTGAGTACCCTAATCATATCAATGTCTCCCTCATCCACAAAAACTTCCTGGTATTTAGGGACTTTTCCTTTCACATTTCGAAAATGAATGTAGCAAATCTTCTTTTGTTTTGTGTAGTTGTCGAGTGATTCATAGATATTACCTTCACTCATCTCCTGGATAGTTCCCATGCAAAATTCTAGTCCATTAGCTGGACTCGGTACAAAATCAAGTAAATTCTGGTATTTGTAAGGCTGGTTGACTAGCCTAGCTGTTCCTCGAAGTGAATCCATTGGAGGATCATCAGGATGAGCTGCCATTCGCACTCCATTTTCTTCAGCGACTGGAATGATTTCTTTTAGAAAATTTTCAAGTCTTTGCCACAATTCAAGATTCGAAACAGGAGAAACCGTTCCTTGTGGGGCCTCAGGGTCGTATACCATATTCCATACCATCCCTTTAGGAATTGGTCGCTGATGATCAATATCATTTTCATCAAATTTGACTGAAACTGCTCCTCCCCGCCCTACCGGTCCTTTGGTCCATCCCCAGACTCCAGCAATGCTGAAATTGTATCCAATGATCGGAATGCCAGCTTTACCCACATTCCTGATGATTGTTTTCAGGTCTTCCATCTGTTCTTTTTTCCTGGGGCCATCCAGCAGAACATCCGACCAATGGGCAGGATCGAAATTTTCAATGGCTTCCCAAATCAATCCATGTTCGTTCAGAGATTTTTTGATTTCAATCAATTCCTCATAAGTCCAAAGTTTACCCTGATTGGTGGTGGTTCCCCAGCCTTCCAGTTCGGAGCCTCTTGAGATCTTAGGATTTTTCCCTTTAAAATAGTCGACTAAATGGACAACAACATGGGTTGCCCCAGCTTGTCTTGTGAATTTGAAATTGTCTTCATTCAATGAATCTCTATACAATCCTAACCCTAATTTCATATTGGACTTTATTTTATTTATTTAGGTAGGTCAGTTCTAATACCTTAATGCTTGTTACGTTTTGAGATGATCATTCCGTCGCTGCAGTGAAATGACTGTTTTGCTCGCTGAAAGCTTTGGTTTCAAAAGATTCAGAATCCAATGGAAGCTCCCCCATCGACCGGAAGACAAACACCGGTGACAAATTTTGCAGCAGGAGAGACAAGATAGGCTGCAGTCCAGCCAATGTCCTCAACCTCTCCGAATATTCCCATCGGAGTCCTTCCCAAGATTTTTTCTACTCTTTTAGGGTCAGATTTTGTGGCTTTCCTCATCATTGTGGTATCAATGAATCCGGGAGCAATCGCATTTACGCGGATTCCTTGAGGTGACCATTCGGTGGCAAGTGATCGCACCATGCCAAGATAAGCTGATTTTGCAGCGGAGTATGCTGTGACACTTGGAATCCCAATTAAAGAAGTCATTGAAGCAATGAAGAGGATATTTCCCTTCGAGGACACCAACATCTGTTTTGCAACCTGTCGACTTAAAGAGAATGATCCTAAGACGTTCACATTCAAAACCTGGAGAAATTCTTCTTCCGTAACATCAATCGCAGCTTTTTTTTGGTGCATTCCTGCATTATTCACAAGAATACTGATGTGGCCGTGCTGTTGAGTTACCGAATCAATCAGTGATTCCGATTTTTCAAATTTAGTCACATCATATATCCTATAGTCAGCCATATGACCCAATTCCTTAACTGCCTTCTGCAATGGCTCTTCGCGACGGCCAACGATAATTACTTTTGCACCAAAGTTAACAAAAGCCTTCGCAATGCCAAAGCCAATTCCAGTACCACCACCAGTAATCAATGCTATTTCATTGTCAAGTTTAAATGGGTTTCGAAATTCTTGTTGCATTTAATTTTCCTGATTATTTAGTAAGAACAATTGAACACTGTTTTCTTTGCTCTGTTAAAACTTACGATACTTTAGATAGGCTTCTTCAGGATCAACACCTTTTAGAATAGCTAATCTTACAGTATTCTCTGTTGTGACCATTTCTTCAGCGGTGGAAATAACTTTATCAATTAATCCGTGAGGAATAATGACTGTTGAATCCCGGTCAGCCATAACGTAATCTCCATTTTGAATGGTTACATCCCCGATCCTAATATCAATTTCGAATGCATCCGGAATCCATTTTCCCACGATATCAACCGATGTGAAAAATTTACAGAATACCGGAAATCCTAGTTTTTCTATGAATGAAGAATCACGACATCCACCATCCACAATGTAGCCACGGACACCTCTAGACTTCAATGTTTCTGCAGAGAGTTCCCCCATTAGCGCAATTTCATTGTTGTTTGGCTGACAAATCACAACACTGTCTGGTGGAACCTTTGATAATAACCTGACCCACGCTAACAAGGTTTCTTCTTCTCCGAGACTATAGTCTATATGGCCTCTGACCGTATAAACTGATCCGGCCACTTTTGTGTTTATGTCGAGTGGTCTAATTTCATGAGGCAATACACACTGAGCATGACCCAGTCTGGTCAAAGCATCATAGATAACACAACTGTATGTTTTTTCCAAGCGGTCAGCATAGTCAGACATATTGTTCCTTTTTTCTGTTGGATTGAGTAATTATTTATATTATTCCTTTATTCCAATTAATACATATATAATATATCTGTCAACATTAATTTTAATATGAATGAAATTAAATGGCTTTAAATTCTGTTTTGAATCGGCTCCGTAAATTACGTATAATTCCTGTAGTACGTACAAGTACACCAGAAATAGCTGAAACTGCCATTGCGTGGTTGACTGATGTGGGCTTTAGAACTTTTGAAATCACTCTGACGATTCCAGACGCATTTGAGTTAATCACTTTATACGCCTCGCGGAAAGATCTTTTGATTGGCGCAGGAACAGTTACCTCTGCAAAACAGGCTGAGCGTTGTCTTGATTCCGGAGCTAAATTTCTGGTTTCGCCTTGTATTGTAACAGAATTGCCAAGAATTTCTCATCAAAAAGACGTGCCGTGTTTTTTGGGAGCAATGACTCCAACTGAAGTCCGGAGTGCTGTTATTGCAGGTGCTGACGCAGTTAAAATATTCCCCATCAACCTTTTGGGCGGAGCATCTTATTTGAAAGCACTCTCGTCAATTTTTCCGCAAGTTCAGCTAATTCCTACAGGTGGTGTAAAACCAGATGACATTTCTCAATATCTTGAATATGGAGCTATGTGTGTCGGTCTTGGAGGGGAGTTGGTGAATGAAGGACTGATTCTGGACGGTCAGCGAGAAACAATAATTCAGCTTGGAAAGCAGGTTTTGCAGCAAACCGCTGCAATTTCATGTCAGGAAATCGCATGAAATTGGATGTACTATGTTTAGGCGAAGCTCTAATAGAATTCAATCAAATTCCTGATGACACTAATAATACTTATCGCTCAGGGTTTGGTGGAGACACCTCCAACACCGCTGTCGCAGTTGCCCGTCAGGAAACTTCTTCAGGTTTTTTGAGCAAAGTAGGCAATGACCCTTTTGGTATAAAATTATTGGAATTGTGGAAACGAGAAGGTGTGGATTGCACATATGTCTTGCAGCATCCGGAGTTTCCAACAGGCATTTACTTTGTTACACATGACGAAAATGGCCATCACTTCAGCTATTACAGAAAAGGATCAGCTGCTAGTCAAATGACTCCGGAAGATGTAACGGCTGATGTTGTTTCACAATCGAAAGTTCTGCATTTGTCTGCTATCACTCAGGCAATTAGTGCTTCGTCTCGCGAAACAGCTTTTGCAGCCATTCATCAAGCCCGTAAAAGTGGAGTAAAAATTTCGTATGATACTAATTTACGGCTGAAACTTTGGCCTTTAAATCAAGCAAGAGATGTGATTAACCAAGTTGTACCAATGTGTGATGTACTTCTGCCCAGTTTAGATGATGTAACATCTTTAACAGGACTCCAGGAACCAAAAAAGATTATTGATTATTATTTAAAACTCGGAGCTAAATTAGTTGTTTTAAAGCAGGGTGAGCAAGGGGTTCTTGTTGCCGACGGACATAATGAGTCCTGTATTTCCGGACATGCCGTGAAGACAATTGACGCGACAGGTGCTGGAGACACCTTTGATGGAGCGTTCTTGTCGGAATGGATACGTAGTAACGACCCTTTCAAGGCCGCTGAATACGCAAATGCTGCTGCTGCACTTTCTACCACAAGATACGGGGCGGTAAATTCAATCCCGAACCGTACCGAAGTTGAGTTGTTTTTAGGTCTCTGAATTTAATCACTTATAAACTTAACCGCTTATGACTGTGAAATCCTATTTATATTCATATTTCCCCATGTACCGTTGTAATTCGTCTACTAGTTTTAACCATCGGTCAAAACCTTTATTTATTTTAAAAGTTGTCAAGAATTTTATTTTTGTCTCCACATATTAAATTAGGAATAGTTAACTGCCAAAATATAAATGCCAACGAATTATAATTTACACCAATAAAAATACTAACAAAAAACGTAGGAAATGAAAGAATTGTATAGGACTTGTTAGGAAATCTAATTTGAAATTGATTCTAGTCGTCACTTAATTTTTAAAATGATTATCGGTAAAACTGAAAAATTTACTCTGGCATTATCGTACATATAAAAACGGGGTTTTATCTAACTCATTAAGAAAGGCCATCCTACCTCCCTGCCATACCCCAAAAGGTCCAAACATTTTGATTATGGGCTGCAACGTAAATTCGCTGTAAAACGAATCTTTACTTTATTCTTTACAAATATGGTTGCAGAGGGTATCTGACTGTGAAAAATTAGTGGGGGGTTACTATCAGGAGATGGTGAGGTTGGGTTTAGTCCAAAAATACAATATAAGAGTACACAGATTGTATGTTCGCGCACTACGCGCGCGCGAGGCAAATAATCAGGTGTCCATATAGGTGTCTATAAGAAACTACATTTAGCACATATCAGCAAAATACTTGTTAAAAGCGGAGAATATTCCTACCAAAACCAGCTTCTAAACTAGTTCTTGATTATCTTTCTTTGTGGCAATATTGTTACTATTTTGTTACTAATGATTAATTATACACAATTATATCAATATATTATTTATGAATAGCATAATTTGGACAGTTTTCAGCTGAATAATCAACAATCAACCGTTAATTGGTAATAATCAACTGTGATCAAATAATAATCAACCGTATTGGTGTTTGTAGTAATCTCG
>Ga0209709_10003793_pt1 | contig 12391 bp, 9 predicted proteins | sample ArcticOcean_MG_C_2_FD_187435 | JGI IMG/M metagenome (GOLD analysis project Ga0209709, IMG submission 187435) | Marine microbial communities from western Arctic Ocean - ArcticOcean_MG_CB4_136 (SPAdes) (version 2) | ecosystem: Environmental > Aquatic > Marine > Oceanic | place: Arctic Ocean... | reverse complement strand
TAGGTAGCGTAGTTAGTAATCTTGATCTTAAACAATTTCACTGTGCAGAGACTGAAAAATATCCACATGTTACCTATTTTATAAATGGAGGAAGGGAAGAGCCTTATCCTGGAGAAAAGAGAGTATTGATTCCTTCTCCAAATGTAGCTACTTATGATTTGAGCCCAGAAATGAGCTGTAAAGAAGTATCTGAAGAAGTTATCAGGGCTATTAATGATGATGATTATAAATTAATTATCGTTAATTTTGCAAATGGAGATATGGTCGGTCATACAGCTATTAAAGATGCCATTGTGAAAGCCATGGAGGCTCTTGATGAGGCCTTAGGAGAGGTTGTTTGCGCTGCTATTGGTAAAGATGTATCAACATTGATTACGTCGGATCACGGCAATGCAGATGAAATAAATAATCCTATCACTGGAAAACCTAACACTCAACATTCCTTAAATCCTGTCCCATGCATAGTTGTTGATAATAATAGAGATTGGAAAATTATGAATGATAGTGGTGGCTTGTCTAATATTGCCCCCACCTTATTAATGCTTATGAATATTAAAAAGCCCAAAGAGATGACTGCAGCATCCCTAATAAAAGAAAATTAATCAAATATATTTTCTGGCATACTGTTTTCTTCATTTTTTTCTGTGGCTTGCAAATCATCAAATACTATTGTTCCGTCAATGCTGGCATCTTCTTCATTTGAAAAATTTAATTTATCCCGTTTTTTTTCGATAATATATTCACTTTGATCTTTTGTCTCAGTATCACCAAATTCTAGCTCTCCACCTAAGTCTTTGTCTGCGTTATTTTTATTTGCTATTTGCTTATGAAACGCAACTATTTCTTTGAATGTGTCTAAAGCATAACTAAAATTTAAGCCTTGTTTAATTGGAACTAGCGCTTCCCCCTTGTGTTGACTTAACCTAGCTTTAATCTTTTTCTTTAAGACGTCTGCGTCATACGGGTCTAGGCCTTGCATACCATCGCTTATAATTTTAGATGTTACATTACCTGTTATTAGGATACTTTTTACACCAAAAAATACTTTTTCTTTGTATTCTTTTTCAGACACCTCGACTTCGGAAAGTTTAATTGTTACTTGAACAGTCGCGCACCCTTCTTTATTAAAGTCAGAACCTGGTTTCGCTAAACCATCTCGAGCACACTCGTAAACATTAAATATAAGTTTATCTCTTCTAAGCTCTACATCTTGTGCTCCCAAAGATGATTTAAAAAACACTTGTCTCTGTATTCTCATTCTTCTTACGTATTCGTCATCTTGTTCATTTGCATATTCATCACTAAAGCTTTGATATTTTTCTTCACTTTTATTGTTTTGAGTTTTATCACTACATAGTGCTGCCACTTGCTCAGTGTTGAAACCCCTTTCTAGGTAGTACGCTACATCTTCTTTGTTGCATGAAGCATATAAAGATGTATTCAAAATAAGTATGCTAAAAAACATCTAATTAAAAATATATTTTTTCCTTTGTTTATTGGTTGCATCTTATTTCCCTTTTATTTTTTCAGTCATAATCTTATCATTAAATATATTATTTTATACAAAAAAAAACAGGCGCCATTACAGCGCCTGTTCTCATAATACAAGATTCTAATAAATATTAGAACATTGTTAATATACCGAATTGAATGATCTCAACTTGGTTATTTGTAGTACCTGATTTCATAGCAGAAATACCTGTACCATAAGCACCGAATTTGTCGTTATCGACTTCGATGTATGAAACGTTTAGTTCTGTTGAATCACCTAATGCATAGAACACACCAACTAATTTAGTGTTAGCACCAGTTTGTGCAGAGTTATCTGTTGTTAAGCCAGTAGCAGACATACTAAGATCATCAGCTTCTGCGTACATGAAACGGAAATCGAAGTTTCCACCTGGAGCATATTTACCAGATACTAACCAAGCGTCTCTATCAAAAGTAACGTTTGTGTCAGCTGTTCCATCTGCAAATACTCTAGTTGCGTCGTTAGTTCCAATATCGAAACCAAATGCGCCTAAAGCAGCTTCTGGAGTACTTACGTTTTCAAATTCGTACTCAATATTTTCAAACATAGCAGATAAAGTTAAGCTAGCGCCATTACCTAAATCAGCGATATAACGTCCAGCTATACGATATGACTCTGCATTAGAATCATCCATTGTGGATTTAGCGCCTGATGCGTGTAATGTTGTTGCTGCCCATGACTCATGTTTCTGATAAGTTAAAGCGCCCCAAAAAGGACCGTCTGTATATGCAACACCCATAGATAAGATATATGGATCTTGTTTAGCGCCATTTCTAGCGTCAGTGTTATCAGATTGGAAGTCTGCAGTTATAGCTGCTCTATAAGAAAGTTTTCCTGTAGAACCCATGTACTGAAGAATTTCTTCTTGACGTCTGTTAAAACCTTGGTTATACAAACCAGCATATGCACTATAAGAAGTGAATGTTTCTGATCCGAAATCGCCTAAGTTATAAAAGATTGTGTATGCACCAACAGAACCCATGATGTTTGTATGAGATGCTGAACCAGCGTCATACCAAGGATCTACCCAACCAGCAACCATTTCGTTGTATGGTAGTAACCAGTTAGCGAACATAATTTCGCCCATTGATCCTGAGATTCCAACTTTTGAGTTTCTGTTACACCAACCACCTGTACCAGCGTAGTCATTCATGTATGTGAATGTTTCACATCTCCATGTAACTTTTAAACCTTCGATACCGGTATCAACAAAACCAAGGAAACCGATGTTACCAGCGTTTCCATTAACCATAGTTTTATCGACTTGCGATCCTTCCGCACCCATTTCTACCATTTCAAAGGTATGATTTTGCCAACCGTAGATAGTAATTGGATCCCCGTAAGGTCCAACTCCACCGCCGCCCCAGCCTGCGTTTGCAGTAACTGGAAGCATGGCCAATGCTCCGGCTAGCATACTTGCTAAGATTTTTATTTTCATTAGGACTCCTAATAATTGTCTTAATTATTTTTAAGAGAGATAAATCATTATTAATTAACCTCCCCACTCATAACACTATTTTACATATATGTAATGTTCGCTTCACAAATATCTGTGTAACGACAGACACTCCTTGTCTATAGCATTTCCTACATTGCTGCAGGATTCTCCGATTTTGACGGTTCTTTATCACCAAGTCAATAGTAATTCCTTATTTTATGCTGAATATATCCTATTAAATCAATCATATATAAGTAAATGCTAATACAGCTTATTACCAATTGCTTATCAAAGATATTGTGTTTAGTAGATAAATACTGTTAAAACAATGAATTAAAAAAAAATATTTCTTTTAATTTTGTTATTTTTTTACGATGCTTTAATTTTAAGCGCTAAACATGTAATATAACTTTTTTAATTTTTAAAATAATTGACCTATGAAGCCTATTTTTAAAGCTTATACCATTCTTTTCTTTATATTTTTAACTGGCTGCGGACTATCATTACCTGATTTCAGTTCTGAAAAAGAATTGGTAATAAATGATTCGGACTATAATAAAGTTTTAGATAAATATTATACAGGGTATGGAGATGACGATGGTCTTGATAGTTCTGATATTCATGAAGGGGCAAAAAAATTCGCTCAGTGTGCTAACGCTACGGAATGTAGCTTGTTATGGGATACCGCTAAAAAATGGGTAACAGAAAAGTCTACATACAATGGTGTTTTGAAAACAAACACTAAAAATTTATTAGTAACAAAAGCTAATCCAACTAAAAGCCTAGCTAAACAGATCACTTTTAATGTTACACGATCTCCTAGTGGAGAGAAAAACACCATAAAGATTGATGCAGATTGCCCGAAAAATTGCAGGGGTTATATTCATAAAGAATATTTTGCTTTTAATAGCTACCTTAAAAATCACTTATTAGCTTATAAAAACAACGTTATAAGCTATGAAAAGATTGAGGGTGACATACTTATAAATACTGCTGGGTCGGACGCATTAGATATAGATTTTGATGATTTATCAGGAAGTGGAGAGAGATCAGTTTTGATAGAAAATGGTGAATTTAATAAAATTGAAGTTAACAAAAGCAAAAGAAAAAGCTATATTGGAAATGTGGCCGAAATATTAATAGATGATTACTCGTGCAATAAATCTAGTGAGATTAACCTGGTGAAGAAAACAATAAAAAGAGAGTTATACGAAGTTAATTGTATAAAAGAGGTAAAAAGAATGATATTTGACTGCGGCCCAGATGGGTGCGATGTTCTTCAGTGAAAAAATTTATAAAATTTATTTCTTTAATTTTACTTTCAATCAATATTGTTAGTTGCTCGTCTATAGAAACAAAGAATATAAAAGACTGGCTAAAGGAAGGAACAAAAGAAAACCGAGAAGATATCAAGCAGAGCAATAAAACTGGCAAAACTAATCTTAAAGATTACTTAGAGAAAAATGGCTGCATTAATGGATCAAGTGCCAAAATAGTAGAAAGTAACGACAAGAGTGCTCTTTTATACGAGGTAATTTGCGTCACAGACTCTAAAAAGTTTCTAGTAAAATGCAGTAATGGATCCTGCTCACAGTAGACTCTACCTACTTTTTTTACTATTTAGCCAATCTATAATTGGCTCAAAGTAAGTCCTGTCAACTTCGGTCATTGATGGCGCCATTTCAAATATACCAAGGCCTTTTTCTGCAGCCCTTATATAATTTTGGCTATCTCTAACCATTGTTAAAAAAGGAATTTTTTGACTTGCTAAGAAATCATCTAGCTCCCAATAAATATTCGTGTAATCTCTTCCTCTGTTAGCTACCAAGGCAATCTTGGATTTCTTATTAACAATTCTAGAGTGCTTCTTTACATTTTTTATAAATTCACTAGCTGCCCTCATGTCTATAGGTGATGGCAATACTGGAATTATTACGCTTTCAGCCATATTTAAAACTTTTGTTAACTCTGCGCCTTTAAGTCCTGCAGGAGCATCTATTATTCGATAGTCTATCCCGCGCTTAACTTTTGCCCCAAAACCTTTTAGACCAGTTATCGGCGGTTTTGCTGAAGATCTAGCTTTTAACCAGTCTATAGAGCTCTCTTGAACATCTAAATCTACTAAAGCTACAGACTTTCCTATTGACGCGTAAAAGCTAGCCAGGTTTGTTGCTATTGTAGTTTTTCCTGAACCACCCTTTGAATTTAATACTAATATTGATCTCATTTTCGCTTCCTATTAGTTTAGCTCGATTTTTTTTATTTTATCATCATTTACTAACTTGTCGAATTTTCAGATGTCATATACAGCTACTACTGGCGCGTGATCTGAAGGGCGCTCATTCTCCCTTGGCTCTACATCAATATAGCTTGCGGTGCATTTTTTAGACAAGGCGTTATTTGCTAAAATCAAATCTATTCTTAATCCACGGTTTCTTCTAAAAGCGCCTGTGCGATAATCCCACCAACTGTATAGCTCCTTATCTTGAGGAAAAAGCCTAAATGTGTCTTTTAATCCAAGTGCCATTATACTCTCAAGTGCTTTTCTTTCTTTCTCACTACATAATACCTTGTCTTTCCAAGCATCTGGATCATGCACATCATTGTCTGCTGGTGCAATATTAAAATCCCCTAGCACCACATAATATTTACTTTGCTTTAGATCATTTTTAATATGTTTTGTAACATCTTTTAGCCAAGATAATTTGTAATCAAATTTTTCTGAGCCAACTTCGTGACCATTAACTACATATAAATTTAATACCGAAAGATCCTTTCCATACCTAGTTAGTAAAAATCTTTTTTGATCTTGTTCTTTATTATTAATTAATTTTATAGTTTCTGTAGGTGGAGTTTTACTTATTGTTGTAACCCCATTATATGTTTTCTGCCCAATATAATCGCAATAAAAACCTTCTTTCGTAATTTCTTCTAGTGGAAAGGAATTATCTTCAACTTTAGTTTCTTGTATTGCTAATACATCGACATCAGTTTTTTTAAGCCAGTCCATAACTTGAGGTAGCCTGACTCTTAAAGAATTTACATTCCAAGAAGCTATTTTCATTTTAGGCCTAAGCTTTTTAGGAGTGGGTCTATAATTGGCTCTCTTCCCCTAAAATCTACAAAGAGCTCTAGTGCTGGCTTAGATCCCCCAGTTTCAAGAATTTTTTTCATAAAGTTATTTCCAACCTTTCTATCCACTAATTTATTTTCTTTAAATGCCATAAACGCGTCTGCAGATAATACTTCTGCCCACTTGTAGCTGTAGTAACCAGCAGCATAGCCTCCTGAAAAAATATGAGCAAAGCTATTTTGAAATTTATTGTTTTTGTGAACATCAAGTAATGATGTTTCTTTTCTAACATTTTTTAGAACTGTCTCTGTTAATTTTGTTTTCTTCTTTTCTTCGCTCATGTGAAGCAGGAAATCAAATAAAGAGAACTCAATTTGTCTTAACAAAGCCATCCCAGTATTATAATTTTTTGTTGCTAATAATTTTTTAAATAGTTTGTTGGGTAATTTTTGATTTGTCTCGAAATGAAAAGCAAATGTATCGAGCACATCTTTTTCCCAACACCAATTCTCCATAAATTGACTTGGGAGCTCAACTGCGTCCCACTCAACTCCTGATATTCCCGATATACCTGCGTAATCAACTTTGGTTAGCATATGTTGCAAGCCGTGGCCAAACTCATGAAACAAAGTTTCAACATCATAATGTGTAAAAAATGCTGGACTAGTCTTTGTTGCAGGACTTGAGTTACATGTTATAAAAGCAACGGGTGCTTGGACCGAACCATTAGACTTTAATCTTCTTTGAATACATTCATCCATCCATGCACCACCTCTTTTATTAGGCCTCGCATAGAGATCAAAATAAAATTTCCCTCTAAGATTTTTGTTCTTATCAAAAATTTCGTATAAACGCACATCCGGATGCCAAACACTTTTTGTTTTTTTTATCTTTACTTCTATTCCATAGAGAGATTTGACTAGTTTAAATAATCCCTTGATAACATTTTCTACTGGGAAGTATTGTTTGAGTTCTTCTTGTGAAACACCAAAATTTTCTTTTTTATATTTTTCTGATACGTAAGCAAGATCCCATGGATTTATAATTTTTATATTTAATGTTTTTTTGGCATATTTTTTTAGAACTACCATCTCCTGTTTTGATTTTCTTATAGCTTTAACTTTGAGATTGTTTAAAAAATCTATAACTTGTTGCGTTGATTTTGCCATCTTTGTAGCTAGAGAATATTCTGCAAAATTTTTATAGCCTAAAATATTAGCAATAGTTTGTCTTAAGCTTAAAATTTCCGCAATATTATTTGTATTATCCCAGTTCCCTTTTAATGGAAATTTGTTTGATGCTCTGCTTGCATAAGCTAAATAAAAAGTTTTTCTTAAAGCCTGACTTTCTGCATAAGTCATTACCGCCATATAACAAGGTTGGTCCAGCGTTAGAGTGAAACCATCTTGCTTTCTAATTGCAGCTACTTCCGAAGCTATCTCTAAGGCGTTTTTTGGCATGCCCTTTAAAAGCTTTTTTGTTTTATAATTTTTCGACCAAGAGTTTGTAGAGTCTAAAATATTTTGCTCAAAATTTGATTCTAGGTTTGCTAATTTTTCTTGGGAATCTCTGAATAATTTTCTTTGTTTTGGCGCAAGATGAACTCCTGAAAGCTTAAAACCTTGCAACACGTCTGCTAGCAATTTTTTCTGACTTGAGTTTAAATTTTTTTTATTTTCTTCATAAAATCTTTGGTACTGATTAAATAATTTTTTATTTTGGCCTATCTTGCCGTAGTGAGACGTTAATAAACTTAAGCTTTTTTCATATTGGTTTCGTGTTTTCACATCATTCATCACTGAGTTCAAATGCCTTATTGGTGCCCATGCTTTTGCAATTTTATCGTCTGACTCTTCCATCAGATAAATAAAGTTTTTCCATGTTATTTTTTTTAGGCTTTCGATTTTTTTTACAATTTTTTTATTTTCTTGCACAAGAAAACTTATTGCTTGGTACATATCTTTACTAGTTATCTTTTCGAAGGGAGGTAGGTTTGCAAACTTTAACAGTGTGTTTTTACTTGTATCCATTTTCATAAATCCTTTTAAATTTTATACATCAATATTGATTGCATAGTGAGCATTTTCTTCTATGAATTGTTTTCTTGGCGCTACATTGTCTCCCATTAAATCCTCAAACGTTTTCTCAGCTTTTGTTCTGTCTTCGCCTGTTATTTGCACAAGAGTTCTTTCTTCAGGGTCCATTGTTGTCTCCCATAATTGCGATGGGTTCATTTCTCCCAACCCTTTATATCTTTGGATTGAATATCCTTTTTTTGCCTCTCCTATTATCCAGTCAAACGTATCCAAAAAGTTACTAATTTTTATTGTTTTTTCTTGTTTAATTAAATACGCATCATCTTTTAGTAAATTTCTTACGGCGTCGCAATAACCATAATAATTTTTATAATCTTTGGATCCAAATACACTAAATTTTGTATTAATTATTTTTTCTAGTCCAGCTTCTTCATATGTCATTGTAAAAGATGAATCCTCTTCTACCGTCATTGAAATAATATTCCTTAAAGATAAGTCTTCTTGTGAGATTGACCTAACCCACTTTTCTGCCTCGTCTTTATCACAATCATATGATGGAATATTTTTTTCGCGCAATAAGTCCATAAAATGTCTGCCATGATTTCTTGCTATATTTGATCGCGCTTCATTAGCTTTTTGACAATGCTTGATTAACACCTTTAAATCATTGATTTCTATAGGTTTTTTATCTTTCTTAGAAGAATATATGTCTATATCATCTAGACAATCTTTTGTTATATGCGTTAGCAAAGCATGGTCGTCTTTAATATACTTTTCGGTTTTGCCTTTTTTGATTTTATACAAAGGAGGTTGTGCTATATATATATTGCCTTTTTCCACTAGTTTTCTCATTTTACTATAAAAGAAAGTTAACAAGAGGGTTCGTATATGGGCACCATCCACGTCCGCGTCAGTCATTATAATTACTTTATGGTATCTTAGTGATGCATAGTCTTCATCGGTCATTTCTTTTGAACTAAAACCACAACCAAGAGCCGTTGCTAGAGTGGCTATTTCTTCATTAGCAAAAATTTTGTCGTCTCTTTGCCTCTGAACATTTAAAATTTTACCTTTAAGCGGAAGTATTGCTTGCGTCCTTCTATCTCTTCCCTGTTTTGCTGACCCACCAGCAGAATCCCCCTCAACTAAGAAAATCTCTGAAAGAGCAGGATCTTTCTCTTGGCAATCTGCAAGCTTTCCTGGTAAGCCAGCAACATCCATGGCTTTTTTCCTTCTGGTCATTTCTCTAGCTTTTTTTGCGGCTTCTCTTGCTCTTGCGGCCTCGCTAGCTTTTGCTAAAATTTGTTTAGCATCTTTTGGGTTTTCTTCTAAAAATCTTTTAATACTTTCGGTTGCTATAGACTCCACTATCCCTTTAACTTCGGAAGAAACCAACTTACTTTTGGTTTGAGAGGAAAATTTAGGGTCAGGCATTTTTATTGATATGACTGCTGTAATACCTTCTCTAGCATCTTCGCCACTTATTGCTATTTTATTTTGCTTAGCAACAGGGTTTTGCTCTATGTAATAATTCATCGCTCTTGTTAGTGCGCCTCTGAAACCAGCTATGTGAGTACCGCCGTCTGACTGAGGGATGTTATTAGTATAACAATAAATATTTTCACTGTATAAACCTGTCCACTGAAGGGCTATCTCAACCCCAATATCTTCCTTTGATGATGAGAAATATATTATATTTGCATTAACTTTCTCTTTTTTCTCATTTAGATTTTCTACAAAAGCTCTTATTCCACCCTCATAATAAAATTCTTCAGAAGTGTCTGTTCTTCGGTCAAGTAAGTTAATTTTTATACCGGAGTTTAAAAAAGATAATTCTCTCAATCTTTTTGCCAATATATTGAAATGGAATTCTGTATCAGCAAAAATTTCTTTGCTGGGCATAAAAGTAATTTTCGTTCCCGTTTTTTTTGTTTTCTGACCCTTAATAAGTTTTGTTTGTGGGTCGCCCATGGAATATGTCTGATTATAGACATTACCATCTCTTGAAATTTCTAACTCAAGATTTTCAGATAAAGCATTTACTACAGATACACCGACGCCATGCAGCCCACCTGACACTTTGTATGAATTGTCATCAAATTTTCCACCCGCATGTAGCACTGTCATTATAACTTCAGCCGCAGGCTTCTGCTCTTCTTCATGCATGTCAACAGGAATACCTCTTCCGTCATCCATAACTGACACTGAATTATCCACGTTGATCTCAACACTAACTTCTTTACAGTGGCCAGCTAGAGCCTCATCAATAGAATTATCAACTACCTCAAATACCATGTGATGAAGACCTGTGCCGTCGTCTGTATCACCAATATACATTCCGGGTCTTTTTCTAACAGCCTCTAAACCTTTTAAAACCTTAATATTAGTAGAGTCATACTTTGTCATTGCGTTATATCTCCATGTTCCACGTGAAACACATTAGCGTCCATTTCACATAATATGTCTGCCAAAACAGAATCGTTAAGTGCAGTTAAAAAAACTTGAGATTTAGTCTCAAATAATCTTTCTAGTATTCTTTCCTGTATCTCCAATGTTAATTCAGCAGACAGATCGTCTACAAGAATTATGCTTGGGAATTTTTTCTTTTCAAAAAAGTCTTTCGCTTGTGATAGTAGCATAATATTAGCTATTAGCTTCTGTTGTCCTCTAGAGCATATTTTCTGAGCCTCCCTACCATTTAACATTATTTTGATATCAGCATTTTGTGGCCCGCTAGAAGTATAACCCCTGTCTATATCTAAACTTCTTTTTTCGGTCAAAGATTCCATAAAACTTTTATCCTTCCCCCAACCTTTTTCATAATAAAAAATGATTTCTGATTCAGGCATTAAGTATTTTTGTGTTTCCATAATACTTTTTTCTAGCCCTAGAACATATTTCTGTCTTAACGATGAAACAGTTTCGCCTGATGCTGCCAGTTTCTCCATCCAAGTCTTCTCGTCTCCTCCACCTGTTTTCAAAGCTTCGTTTCTTTGTCGTAATATCTTTATGTAGCCGGACCACTCTTTTCTAAACTCATGTTCCACGTGAAACAAACCCCAGTCTAAAAAAGCCCTTCTTTCGCTTGGCGCACCTTCTATGAGTGAGTGGCTATTTGGGTGTATAGACTGAATAGCAAGTTCTTGAGCTAACCTGGATTGTTTTCTTTCTTCTTTGCCGTCAATTGAGATTTTTGTTTTGTTCTTACTTTTTTCAATCTCTAGCTTCTTTTTATCTGGCCCTAAAGTTGCACCTACATAAAAATTATTTTCTCCATGACGAACTAGGTTTTCTGTTTTATTAGTTCTGAAGCTTCTGCCTCTAGATAAGATATCTACAGCCTCTAATAAAGTTGTTTTCCCAGCAGCGTTTTCTCCAACAATAACGTTTGTTTTATGATGTAAGGTTAAATTTGCTTCTCGTATATTCCTTAGTTTCTTTAAAGACATTCTGTCTAAAAACATTTTTATAGCCTCAGAGGCATAACCACATAACTTGAAGAATTATCATTTTCAGGCATAAGCAAAGCGCTGCTATTATTATCTTTAAGATGAATTTCTACGTTCTTTGTTTTAATGACATTAAGAACATCGATTAAATAATTAACATTAAAACCAACCTCTATTAATTCACCAGAGTAGTCGGCTTTTATATCGTCAGTAGCCTCTTCCTTTTCTGGGTTATTAGCACTTACTTTTATCTCATTATCAAAGAAAGCTAATCTTACGCCTCTAAACCTATCATTTGAAAGAATAGAAACTCTAATTAAAGCTTCTTTGAGAGACTTGCAGTCAACTAATATTTTTTTATCGACATCGCTTGGAATAACTTTTTCAAAGTCAGGAAATTTTCCATCTATGAGCTTAGAAATCGCTTGCGTGTTTTCATTGGAGATATGTAAATGATTTTTCGATAAAACTGCTTTAAGATTTTGCTCGTCTTCCTCTAGCTGCTTATCAATTTCTATCACACCTTTTCTAGGAATTATTGCGCTTACATTTTCTGAAAAACCCTCGGCTTTAACGCCTGATTTTGCAAGCCTATGTCCATCGGTGGCAACACCAAATATTTCATCACCTATGATATTTAAAAACAAACCATTCAAATAATATCTAACATCCTGCTGAGCCATTGCGAAAGATGTTTTCCCTACTATTCTTTTGAAATCCATTGATTTTATTGAGAATTTTATACTGTTTTCATCATGCGTATCCATTAAAGGAAAGGTTTCTGCCTCTAAAGCAGATAATATAAATTTACTTTTCTTAGATTTTATTTGTAGCTTTCCGTCTTCTATTTTTTCAATCTCCAGA
>Ga0209709_10003788_pt1 | contig 12400 bp, 9 predicted proteins | sample ArcticOcean_MG_C_2_FD_187435 | JGI IMG/M metagenome (GOLD analysis project Ga0209709, IMG submission 187435) | Marine microbial communities from western Arctic Ocean - ArcticOcean_MG_CB4_136 (SPAdes) (version 2) | ecosystem: Environmental > Aquatic > Marine > Oceanic | place: Arctic Ocean... | reverse complement strand
TCCTTTCTTTTCTCAATATCTGGTTTCCCACCACCACCTTTGCTTGGAACATGTAGTAAACCATCAGGAATTGGCTGTTTTGTAATTTCTGCAAGGTGTCTCAGTTCTCTTTCACCCGGTGTAGCACTGACATAGAGCATTTGCGGGATTAATTCTTGGAATTCATCAATTCTCAGAGGCCTATTGTCATATGCAGAAGGAAGACGGAAACCATGATCGATAAGATTCTTTTTTCTTGAGTAATCTCCTCCATACATGCCTCCAACTTGGGGCAATGTCACGTGACTCTCATCCATTATTACAAGATACTTTTCTGCATCTCCATGGAATTCCTCAGCACATGTTGAGAAAAAGTCAAGAAGGCAATATGCTCTTTCATCTTTTTTCCTTCCATCAAAATGTCTTGAATAATTCTCAACACCTTTACACGATCCAACTTCAGTCAACATTTCCAAGTCAAATTTCGTTCTTTGTTGAATTCGATGAGCTTCCATTTCCATACCCTTGGAATGATAGTGATCTATTCTTTGATCTAATTCTATTTCTATATCTTCTACTGCTTGACCAAACTTTTCTTCACTAGTCATGTAGAACTGCCTAGGATGTATCCATGCTTCTTCAATTTCATCTAAAGGTTCCCAAGAAATAGCTTCACAAACTTGTATTCTTTCGATTCCATTCCATCCAAACCTAATTCGAATGGGGTCATCTCTACTCGGCATCCATACGTCAAGAACCTCTCCTCGGAGTCTAACATCTCCTCGAACAATTTCCCCCCTCGTTCTTCTGTATTGTAGAGCAACTAATTCTCTAACGATATCTTGTGGGTCTGCTTCTTGACCTACACTGAGTCGTACATGAGATTGTTGGAATACTTCTGGCGGATTGAGACCATAAATCACAGAAACAGTTCCTACAGCAATTACATCTGGTCTACTTACTAAAGATGCGACTGTTGAGAATCTCTCTTGTTCAATCCTTTCATTCATTTGTAACTCTTTATCAATATACATATCTCTTCCTGGAAGATAAGCTTCTGGTTGATAATAATCATAATAACTTACAAAATATTCAACAGCGTTTTGAGGGAATAATTCATTCATTTGCAACTCTTTATCAATATACATATCTCTTCCTGGAAGATAAGCTTCTGGTTGATAATAATCATAATAACTTACAAAATATTCAACAGCGTTTTGAGGGAATAATTCACTCATTTCTTGCCATAATTGTCTTGCTAGAGTCTTATTATGAGATAAGATTAGAGTAGGGATCTGTAATCTTTCGATAATATTAGCCATAGCGAATGTTTTACCAGAGCCAGTAACACCCATTAGAATACATCTTTCTTGACCTTCATTAATTTGTTTAATGAGTTCCTGAATTGCTTGTTCTTGGTCTCCGGCAGTACCGTAGTCTGATTTCAAGACAAACATTCTTTCGCCTCAGTTGATTAAACCATCAAGTTTGAACTCATCAATATAGCTGCTAGCAGAATCCATCCAGTTAACATTGAGACCCTGAAAAAGGTTGTTTGGAAATCTTTCAGCCGTGTTCTTGCTAATATCACAATTATATTCGATAAAGACATAATTCCTGCTGCTCCAAGAAACCATATTTCGCTCATTGGATTAGATAAGGCAAAGCAAGCAAACCATAGTAAACTAAGTTGTACGGAAGTTCTTGTAGTCATTTCTTCACTAAATCGTGCAGGGAATGAGTGTACACCATTTTCTCTATCACTTTCAATATCCATTCGTGCATAATTTATATCGAAAGCCGCAATCCATAGCATGACCCCTAGAGATATGAATAAAATTTCAGGGCACCATAGATAATCCGTTATCGCTCCCCATCCATGGACATCAGCAGCAACCGCTAACCAAGCACCTGCTGGTGCGATACCTAGGCAAATACCTAACCAAAAGTGGCATAACCATGTGTATCGTTTTGTATATGGATATATTACAAAAACTAAAACAGGTAACCATGACATCATTAAAGCAACAGTATTCAATTGCCATGCTCCAATAATCAACATTGAAACAAATAATATACAAAGTGTATAAGCAGTTTTCATAGACATTGATCCAGAAACTAGATGCCGATTAGCAGTACGTGGATTTACAGCATCTATATCTCGATCAATAATTCGATTCAAAGCCATTGCAAGGCCTCTTGCTCCAATTGCTGCCATAATAATCCAAAACAAATCTATACCGAATTTTGATGTCTCAAGTTCATTAATAAATTGTTCATGCGCTAGAATATATCCTATCAATACGAATGGTAGAGAAAATAAGGTATGTTCAATTTTTACAAACTCAAGTATTTCCTTGGTTCCCATTATAATCCCTCCCTCTCCATCCACCTTTCAACTCTTTCTTCAATCTCTGGGTCATGTAATGTTACTGCTGGCCAACGTCTTACTGGAAGTGGGCCTTCGTTAGATGGAATAGGTGCTGTTGCATCCCAAGAAACTCTCTTACGATTTTCATCGAAATGAAAATCACGAGCAACTTCAAATCTACAGAACAATTGCCATAGAAGCCTTCTTCTCCAATTTTTATCATCCAAATCTGCATCATCATCGGTAATGAATAACCATCTGAGATTCTTTGCTGATTCTAATGACCATATTTCATCACGAATTCTAGCAATATGTTTTCTCTGTGCATCAGCAGTTTCTTCATTCACTTCTTCCATACTAGTTTCAGGACGAGGTCCGCCTTCGATATGTGTAGTCACCACTAGCATTGATGAAGCCATCATTTTAGCTTTTGTCACCCCCTCAATACCCGATGCAGAAACTCCTAATGAATCAGGACAACCCATCATCTTAGGCTCGTTTACTCTAGGGTCATTAGGAGTAGGTGTCGTTGCATCAATTAGTAGTTTTGAGTGTACATTTTGCCATGGAGATGCATGAGCAAGGGAGTCAGCAACCATTCCATCAAGGATGATTAAATCTTCAGGTATTCTGACATTGTAATCAATCGCTTTCAATAATGCATCAAGATCTTTTACATTATGATTTTCATCAACAGCAATTATCGATTTTAAGAACATCATTTGTCCAGCACCCATTAACCCAAGAGCGGTTTTTCTCGCTTGTCTTGGATATCTTTGCTTTGAAGCAACGATTGCTAGATTGTGAAAACCAGTCTCTAATGGTAAAAATAAATCTTTGACATCTCTATGCTGAAATTGTAGTACTGGACGAAAAGCATCTCCAATTGCCTCTCCTAGGTAGCCATCCTCCATCGGTGGAACACCAACTATAGTCATTGGAATCGTAGGGTCTTTTCGATGAGTAATTGCTGTAACATGCATAACTGGATATTCCTCTTCTAAACAATAATATCCAAAATGATCTCCAAATGGTCCTTCAGTCCTAGTTTCTCCAGGTATCGTGTATCCTTCTATTACGAAATCAACTTCTGAAGGCACCCATAAGTCATTAGTTAGACATTTTGTGATTCTTAATCTTCTCCCATTCAATAATCCTGCGAATTCATATTCTGAGAGATTATCTGGAAGAGGAGATATTGCACTGAACATTACAGGAGGGGGTCCACCCAAACAAATTGCTACAGGCATTCGGTTTTCTTTACCAACTTCATCAGCATGATCTGCCGCGTGTTTATGTGCTTGCCAGTGAAGCCCGATCTCTTTTTTACCAAATATCTGCCCTCTATACATTCCCATATTATGTTGACCTGTTTTAGGGTCTTGAGTTACAACTAGTGGTAGCGTAATAAATGGCCCTCCATCCATTGGCCATGTTGTTGGAATTGGAAGTTTAGTCATATCTGGATCTTTAACTACAACTGCTTGACATGCTCCTTTCTTTATTTTTTTTGGAGCCATAGACATCCCTTGCATTGCTAATCCTAATCCAGTCCAAGGTTTTTTCAAAATACCACCAATATCTGGTTTCATGAGATTAACCATAGTTTCTCCAATTTCTTTTGGGTCTTTCACTCCAAGTGCTTTGTTGGTTCTTTCTCTAGTTCCAAATAAATTCATTGCCAAGGGATATTTACTAATTTCTCCATTTGCTAAACGTGGCTGATCAAAAATAATTGCAGGTCCACCTTTTTTCACAAGTTTATCTGCTATGCAACCAGCTTCTAGATAACAATCAACTGGGTGACTGATACGAATAAGTTCATCTGAATCTCTCAAATTAAGGAGATATTCACGAAGGTCTCGCCACGCCATGTATACATTCGAGACGCTTATTGGTTGAATATGTTCGTTCGTAATCATAGGCGTTCGACCGACGGTTTCTTTGACTAATGGCCTACCTCACTGCTTCTATGGGAGAGGGCGTGACTACCTGCGATGTACTCGTAATCGGTGCTGGACCCGGTGGTGGGAACGCTGCTTTACATAGTGCAAGAGCTGGTCTTTCTACAATTTTAATTGAAGATCATGAAGAGATTGGAACTCCTGTGCATTGTGGAGAATGTATTTCTGATGTAGCATGTGATAACTTAAATCTCGAATTACCAGATCATGTGATCAGTAAGAGAGTTCATGGTATCAGAGTTATATTTCCAGATGGTACTGAAAAGAAATTGACAGAAGAAGGATATGTTTTGGAAAAACATCTTTTCGAAAGATGGATTGCTGATGAAGCTATATCCGCGGGCGCTACCTTAAATCTAAATCATAAATTAATTAGTATGGAAAAGATATTTGATAAGGATAAATTTGTCGGATGGCGTTGTGAAGGAAAAGGTGAACAATTTCCTATTGAAACTAAAGTAGTAATTGATGCATCAGGTGTTGCTGGAGTTTGTTCTAAGATATTAGAACTCAATCCTCGACCAAAAGTCATTGCAGGAATGCAATATGAAATGCTTGAAGTCCCAACAGATGATTATCTAGATTTCTATATTTGGCCTAAGTATGCAGAGAAAGGGTATGTATGGATGATTCCTAAGTGTGATGGGAGAGCAAATGTTGGTCTAGTTACTGAAGATAAATCCAGAACTAAGAAGGGATTAGATGAATTTATTGAAGATACTCATTTTAAGGATTTAGAACAAGTAGCACCTCCATGGAAAACAAAAGGTAACCCTGCATTTGGCGGAACTATCCCAATTTCAGGGCCTCATGAGAACACTCATGCTGATGGCTTAATGCTTGTAGGTGATGCTGCAGGATTTACTTCTCCATTATTCGAAGGCGGTTCTCACTTAGCATTGAAATCAGCAGTATTTGCAGCTGAAACAGCAGTCAAAGCGATTGCATCTGGGGATCTTACTGCTAATTCATTAGAAGAATACTCTAAGGCATGGAAGAAGGAATTCCCTCCTTACTCGAAGATATTACGCGGTAAGTCAGCATTGTTTGAATTATCTGATGATGATATGTCTTTGATGGCTCGATGCTTCCCTGATGAAATGAGTAACATGGGTCCGCATGGTAAATTAGCGGTTTGTCTCAAAATTCTAATCCTTCGACCACGCCTTTATGCTAAGAAAATAATTCCTGCTATGCTGTCTTTTGGCTATTCCCGTGCCAAGTACTATGGATGGTGATTGAATACTTTCTTACTATGGGCAGATCTTGCTGATATTTGCAATTCTGGCGAGCATGCATCAGATTATTCGTCCAGAGAAAGCAGGTACTAGATTATTCAAAAATATCACAATTTTATCACAAACAGCTCCATTCATACTTCTTGTTATTGCATTCATTATTGATGATTACTCATTGAAGTTAGTTACAGAATATGGTGGTTCTGATCTACCTATTTTATACCGTATTTCTGCAGTTTGGGGTGGTAGAGCTGGACCATTACTTCTTTTTGCAGCTTTAACTTCAATTGTAACTTGGTTTATGACTGATAGAGAAGAGTTAGATTATGATGTAAGAATTATGCATGGTTTTACGTTAGGAATTTTATTTATTTCTTGGTTCCTTAGGCCTTTTGAGGGGTCAGAGGGAATCATACCTAGTGAATTAAATCCATTATTACAAACAGATCTTATGGTCATTCATCCGCCTGTTGTTTTCTCTTATTATGCTCTTTGTATTGCCACTGCTTCCGTTGCAATGGGTGGTATCATTCATCAGAAATCGGCCAAAGAAATCCATGATGCACAATTACATTGGGCTCGTGCAGCTTTTTTTATTGGAACAATAGGAATTGGTTTAGGCGGTCTTTGGGCCTATACAGTTCTTGATTGGGGCGGTTATTGGGCTTGGGACCCTGTTGAAACAGGATCAATTTTACCATGGTTTGCTCTTCTATTAATAGTCCATGCAAGGTCTTCTCCAGACACATCCAAATCGATTCAAATTTCTCCAGCACTAGGTCTAATTTCTGGTGCTCTAGCAATTCATGCAACTTTGGTAACTAGAGCGAATGGTGTTTGGGCTTCAGTCCATGCTTTTGCTGCTGATGGTTTAGGTACCGATAGCCAAGATCCATACATTCGTGTGATGTATATTATTGATGCTAGCCCTATTGGTTTTGAACTCGCATGCTACGTGATTTCAATATTGATTCTTGGCTTTTTTGCGATATACTTCTTAACAAACCAACAAATAAATCATTTACATTCTAAAAACAAGAGATTGTTATTTGAAGATAGGAAGGAGTTTTCTTTAATTTTACTATTAATGATTCTAGGAATATCGATATGGATTGGATCAACAGCAGTCACGATTGTTGGAATTTCGTTTATGGTTTTATTAATTACTAGTGACTCTAAAAAACCGTCACTTCAATGGGTATTTTCTGGGGTTTTACTGATGTTTTTTGCCAGCTGGTCCTCATCTGCAACTATTCCTCAAGCAATAGCAGGAATGTCTCCATTCCTTATTGTGTGGTTAATCTCAGATGATGAAGATGATTTAGAATTATTATTACTCCCCTTCAAATCTAAATCAATGAGAATGAAGTTTGCTAGAGCAATACCGTGGTATGGGACATCAGCCTTTCTTCTTCTTACCTGGTTATTGTTAACTGTTGAAATTGATGGTACGAATTTAGAAGCTCATGAATTCTATGGGGCTCCATTTATTGGATTATTAGCTATTGGTTTGACGATATATGCTTGGGGTAAATCTGTCGATGTCAAGACTGGAAATATTTTGTTTGCCTCTGTGTTTTTAATTTCAATTATATCAGCAGTATATTCAAAGGAATTCAATTTACCTGGTGATTCTTCTCTATTATTTGCACCCAGTTTTAGTAGAGGTTCCGTTGCAATATTTTTGTTAATTTGGATGGCTCTTGCAATTCCCCCTAATCTTAAACAGGCCTATGTAACAGCATCTAAAGTGATACCAAAAATTAGAGAAAATGGATTCTTTGCTAAGAAAAATTCATCTCGTATTCGTTTATTGGGGTCTCATCTTTCTCATCTTGGAATATTACTATTATTAGTTGGACACATATTTACTACCACGCTAATCGATCGTTCAGATCCTTCTCATTTAGTAACTCTAAGTCGTGACCAAGCAATATTACATGACGGTTATGAATTCATATTTACAGATGTTGAATTATATGGCGTAGAATCAGAGGACTATGACTACCCTGTTGGAGACGGCTATTTAGGGGTAGTAATAGAAATGAGAAAAGATGGAGTATTGATAGATACTCTCCGCCCAGGGATACTAAGATTTGATTCCCCCAGTGGACAAGTAACTCCTAGATCGGAACCAGATAGGCATAGAGGGTTATTTGGTGATACAATAATCATTCTCGACATATTTCAATCTAATGATTTATTAGATGCAATGATGTTTAGAGAAACTAGTGAAGTAGAACGAATTCGAGTCACTGTACATGATTTACAGGGTTCACATGCCGTTTGGACAGGTTGGATTTTAATCATAATTGGAGGAGGTCTTGCCTTAATCTCTAGTCCTAAATTCAATCAAGATAAGGCGAATTTCTGAATAATTCCACCATGGACATAACCGTTTGTATCAAAAAGGAGAAGCAGGTCGGCGGGCTGCCCGGAGGCACAAAATATGGATGAAGGTTCAATTGTTCACATCGACTACGACCTGTATGATGCAGGTTCAGAGAGACTTATCGAGACTACACGCGAGGACGTCGCAAAAGAGCATGATGTCTTTGATGAATCACGTACTTACCAACCTATGATTACAATAGTTGGCGATGGTCGTTTGATTCCTGGTTTTGAGGCTCATTTGAATGGTGCAGAAGCAGGCAAAGATTACGAATTCGATATTGAGCCAGCAGAAGGATACGGTGAGCGAGATTCTAGTCTTATTGAAACAATTGGACAAAACGTCTTGTTGCGCAGTGTGAGTGATACAAGTACTCTAGGAATAGGAGCTCCAGTTGAAATTGGTGGCCGTACTGGAGTATTACAATTTATGAGTGCAGGCCGTGCAAGAATCGATTACAATCATCCTCTTGCTGGTGCTACTCTGAAATATAATTACAACATTGTTAAAGTTGTAGAAGATCGTTCAGAGCGTGTTGAAACTCTACTAAAGATGAATACAGGTCGCGAAGACTTCGAAATCTCATTTGAAGGAGACGATTTGACAGTAACAACACCTGAAGCAATGGCTTATGACCAAAACTGGGCTTATGCAAAGTTCAGTCTTGTTCGTTCACTGCGTGAGAATCTTGGTGTTGGAACTGTAATCTTTAGAGAAGTACACGAACCTCGTGTTGTTGAAGAAGAAGAATAAGTGCCCCTCGGTACTCATAGGGAACGTCAAAGCCTTAGCTCGGTTCTCCTTTCGTCGTCATTGGAGCATTTTATCGGGAAGGATTCCCCGTCATAGACGCTTGCATGTCAATCACCTATAGAGTGGGTTGAAGAAACATGTCTGTTTCGCAATAAACAATGACATCTACCCGAGTACTGGGATTTGGTTTATCGATCCTAATGATGTCAGCAACTATTACTGGATGTTTAGGTCTTGCATTCCAGAGGGAATTTATGGAATCAATGAGGGAGGAACCCATAGTTCGTAATACTGAAGAAACAGTTGGTTTCGACTATACTTTCGAATCAAATAGTCTTGACTCTGTTCTTTATAATAATGAGACTAAAATTGAATTTGATGATACTGTTTCCCAATTAGTAATTATTTTCAGAGCACAATTTCCTTACTCATCGCTCCTTGAGGAACTAGTGGGGAATGAGACCAATCAGTATCGTTATGTGGATGCTAAACTTTGGAAACCCGGTGTAAGAGAAAGTGGCGGTGACCCATTTTGGGAAGTTAAAGCAACACAAGATTATCCACAACAAAGGTTTTCATTTCCTCAATCGGATTTGACACCAGGTGAATGGACATTCGAAGTTGAAGCGCGTGGCTACGGCTTCACCGCCCCAGTTGACCAAGCATCCTTCTATGATCACTTTGAGACCTTCGCCACAATCACAAAACCATGCGTAGTATTCGCTGAGTCCCACGAAAATGAAGATTGTACATTCTTATCTGACCTCCAATCTTCCTGATAATTTGATTTATCGTCATACGCAGCGCTTATCAATCGAAGTCAGGTCGCGTCGCTGCTGAGGGACCTAAATGGATGAAAGTCAAACTCCACTTGTACCGCTTGAAATGTATGATACGCACGCTGTGCACATAGGAACAAATCAGAAATCTGCTGATATGAAGCAGTTCTTAGATGAAGTCCGTCAAGACAATAGTGGAATCCATATTATCGATGTTCGTCAGACGGATTCAAGAATCCGTGCAGTAGCAAAGTTCCTCTCTAATTATGATGCAGAGAGAATACTTGTAGTTAGTGCTCGTCAATACGGACAGAGACCTGCAAGGAAATTTGCTCAAACAATTGGAGCAATGCGTATTGTAGGTCGTTTCATACCTGGTACTCTAACTAACTCTCGTCTTCGAACATATATTGAACCTGAAGTAATTGTTGTTACAGACCCTGCTGCTGATCAACAGGCATTATCTGAAGCTGTAAAATCTGGACTTCCAGTTGTAGCTATATGTGATGCTAACAATAGACTAAGAAATGTCGATTTAGCACTTCCTGCAAATAATAAAGGCCGTCGTTCATTAGCCTTAATTTACTGGCTTCTTGCAAGAGAGATGATGAAAGCACGTGGAGTAATTAATGATGCAGATTGGGAACGCGCCCAAGATGTTCTAGATTGGGAATCCACTTTCTAATGCAATTAAAGACAATCTGGGGAGTTTACCATGCCGATGGTGGCATAATTGGTGAGTTACAATATGTTCTCGGCAAGATAAGAGGCACAGCTCATTGTGCGTTGTGTGATATTACGCATTCTTTCGTCAGTGAGAAAAAAACAATGAAAGAGTGTCGCTCTAATAGTCCAGTGCCATTTAATTTAGTCCATCTAAATGAACAAATAGATGGGCTCAAATCAATTACTGAAGGAATGACGCCCTGTATAGTTGCCGAAACAAAAGAAGGATTCGAGATTATTTTATATTCTGATGATTTAGAAAATTGTAATAAAAAAGTACGAGAATTCCAAGAAAAATTAGATATTGCATTGAGAAGATTTGACTGATGTTGAATATTTATCAGTCATTGTGATAACAAAAAAGCCCTCCGAGTTAAACATGCTCGAGCAGACTGTACCATTGTTTCTTGCCCCTATGGCAGGAGTTACAGACTTAGCATACCGCCTATTAGCAAGGGAATGTGGCGCAGATTTATCGATAACCGAATTTACGGCTGCCTCCGGGCTTTCTAGACATGATGCCAATTCATGGTTAAAGGTAGAATCAGATCCTCGAGAGAAACCATTCATTCCACAAATATTCGGTGGAGATATCAAAGAGATGGTAACCACTGTTGAATTACTTGAAAATAAAGCAGATATTATCGATATCAATTTTGGATGTCCAGCTCCTAAAGTATGTCGGCATGATGCAGGTGCAGCTCTACTTAGAAACCCTGACAAAGTAATTGACATGGTTAGAGCCTGTATTAAGGCTACGAACGTGCCTATTACGGTCAAGATGAGGTTAGGGACGGGTTCAGGCCCTAACACCGCTCTAGAGATAACTCAGAGGCTAGAAAAAGAGGGTGTTGAGAGAATCTGCGTGCATGGCCGAACACTTCGTCAGAGATATTCTGGAGAAGCTGATTGGTCACAAATTAAAGAAATTGTAAATTCAGTAGAAATTCCAGTTGTTGCTAACGGGGATATCATTGATGCTTCAACTGCTTCTGCATGCTTAGAAGAAACAGGTGCAGGTGGTTTAATGATTGGTCGTGGAGCAATCGGTCGACCTATGATATTTCATGAAATAAAAAAAGATTTAGGGTGGCCAGTTGAAACACCTCCTTGGGGTGATGGTAATATTGCTGAATCACGTTTATGGTGTTGGGATCGTTATCTTGAATTAAGTTCTGAATTATATGTTGGATCGAATAATAAAAACCTCAAGCGTCATGCAGTATCGTTTACGAAAGGACTCCCAGGAGCATCTAAGATGAGAGTCGAATTACATTCCATGCCCACACAAGAAAAAATGGGAATGAAAGTTAAACAGTATTTGGAAGAATTAACTGAGTTAGATATATTTCCAATTTGAGTAATAAGTTAAGCGATAGCGACCACAATCTTGAAACCAACGAGCCTGCTAAAGTATAACATGGCAAGCGAAAATATGTACTATCGAATGATGGGGAACACTGGTATCCAAGTGTCTGTTTTATCATATGGATTTTGGGCGACCTATGGAGTCAAAGATAGGCTGCAAGATGATGAGGGTGTAGAAATGGCCAAAGAATGTATGAAGATTGCCAGAAATGCTGGTGTAAATTGTTTCGATCATGCCGAAGCATATGGCAACCCTAATGGGGAAGCTGAGAGAATATTTGGGATTGCTCTTTCTGAACTTCAAGAAGAAAATCCTGAGATGTGGAGGAGATCAGAACTTGTCATTACAACAAAGATTTTCTGGGGAGGTAATGGTGTAAATGAATCAGGTCTTTCACGTAAACATATAATGGAAGGTTTAGATTCATGCTTAAAGAGATTACAATTGGATTATGTCGACATGGTATTTTGCCATCGTCCAGATCCCTTTACTCCTACATCTACTGTAGTCCGTGCAATGACAGATGCTGTTCGAAATGGATGGGCAACCTCATGGGGGACTTCAGAATGGTCCGCAGCGCAAATAATGGAAGCAATATGGTTCGCTAAATCAGAGGGTCTAGAGCCTCCAATGTATGAACAACCTCAATATAATATGCTCCATCGTCAAAGGTTTGAACAAGAGTTTTTCCCTCTATATCAGGCTCCATATAATTATGGTACTACAATTTGGTCACCTCTACGTTCAGGTTTCTTAACTGGAAAATATAATGATGGTATACCAGAAGATTCCCGCCCAACACAAGAAGGATATGAATGGTTAATAGAGG
>Ga0209709_10003784_pt1 | contig 12413 bp, 14 predicted proteins | sample ArcticOcean_MG_C_2_FD_187435 | JGI IMG/M metagenome (GOLD analysis project Ga0209709, IMG submission 187435) | Marine microbial communities from western Arctic Ocean - ArcticOcean_MG_CB4_136 (SPAdes) (version 2) | ecosystem: Environmental > Aquatic > Marine > Oceanic | place: Arctic Ocean... | reverse complement strand
ATTCCTACAATTAGAAATAAAAATATTAAATTTCTTAATAATTTTCTAATAAACTTAGGTTTAAATGCTTTTTTTAGTTTTGGAATATACATAACGTGTCTTTTTTATTATAAATATATCAATGTTAAGAAATTGTTAAGACATTGTTAATAAATCATCATAACAACTCCCCACCAAATCAAAGAAATTTATAAAATCTCAACGAGTAAATATTAATTATATATATTTATTGGTATATAACAAATAATCAATATGTTACAACATAAAATACACTAAATACACTAATATGACCCAATTCAAGGAAATATTAGAGGGTTGGGCCAACGTTATTAAAGATAATTTCAATGCAGTAGACCCACAAACCAAGGAATTATCAAAAAAACGGTTAATTCATTGTGATTCTTGTTCTTTAAGACAAGGAAATATCTGTTCACCACATATATTCGGATATCACATTGAAACAGATGAAAGATATAGTGGTTGTGGGTGTAATATTTCCGCCAAAACACTATCTCGTTCTTCTAAATGTCCTCTAGGAAAATGGTAAATATGAAAAAACAATGAAGAAATTAAAAGTTGCACTATGTTTTAGTGGACAAGCCAGAACATGGGAATATTGTTTACCAACTTGGAAAAAGTTTATGGCTCAATTTGAAATAGAACCCGATGTGTTTATACATACTTGGGATTTCGTTACTGATCAAAATAGAATATCATCACAAGAAATGCACGAATCCCATGAGGCTAAATGTGCAGCCGATCCTCACTATGTATTCAAGAAAGAAATCCCACCTTCTTCAAAGTGTGATTCTGTAAATGAATATATCTCTGCACTTAATCCAAAAAAATATAAAATTGATAATCAAACTAAATCAACAAAAGTTTTCGATGATTGTACAAACAAAATAAAAAAATATGATAAAAGAAAACACGAAAATCCCGACCACGTGTTTGAAGAGTGGCTTCACCCAAGTGGCCAGAAAATACATCTTGCAGATTGGATGGCGCCACAATTTTATAGTATGATGCATTGTTCATTTTTAAAACAAGAATATGAAATAGAAAATAATATTCAATATGATTTAGTATTTAAATTTAGAAGTGATTTACTACTGAGTGACTTTATAATAAATCACATTACAAATTCTAACATAATACCAAGTGTAATACCAGATGATGTTGTATATACAGTCGCGGGTGGATACTCTCCATATCCAGCAGCTGGTTTTGGGAGAGTAGGTGATATATTTTTCGGAGCATCATCACGTGTATATGATATGATATGTAATTTTTATAGGAACATACCTTATATGTGTTATGAAGTATTTCCAGGTGAAGCCCATCCTCCTGAGATATATTTATCTTATTTTGTAAAAAGTTTAAAATTATCTATTGTAGATATAATTTGGATGGTTGATCCAGATATAAAAGTAGTAAGAGAAGATGAATACTTCTCCAAATTAAAAAAATACAACATACCCCAACTCACTGCAGATGCAAAAATGGAAGGCAAATCACCATATGAATATCTTGAAAATTTTCCAAATGATGAAATGATAGAACTTGCTAAGAAACAATACTATAAGAATAACACACTTATTAAAAATCCTGATAAAAAGAATTTAATATAAAGATGACTAAGAAATTATATAGAATAGCCGTATGTTTATCTGGAGAATCAAGAACATATAAAGTTGCATTGGATAATATAAAATATTATTTTGATAACATAATAAGTGCACCAGATGTAGAAGTAGTTGTTGATTATTTTATTCATACATGGGATAGCAATACTTGGAAAACCCACGAATTTCCTGGTCACAATCCAAGTTGGGAAAACTCTAATATAATTAAACTTGATATAGATTTAATCAAAACTCATTTAAATCTTATCGATTATCGTGTGGATACATCCATGACTGGTGATGACTTGGGAGTATGGAAGCCATTATTTTACTCAGCATTTTACAGTAATCATTTAAAGAGAAAACACGAAATTACTGAGAATTTTGAGTATGATATGGTATTCAAACATAGAATGGATATCGCGCTAAATCCAAACCTACCCTATCACATCTTCCCATTAGAGAATTATATGATATATAATGGTGCACTCGCGGGCAGGATGCCTCGTGAATTAAATTATTACAACTTTTGTGATGTTATATATTATGGTACTTCATTTACAATGGATTTGTTATGTGATATTTCACGATATTTAATAGATAAGACACCCACCACTCCAATAGATCCATCAAAAAATCCCTTCGAGGAAATTCCTGTTATCTTTTTAATCGGACCAGGTGCATTATTATATCAATACATGACAAAGCTCGGACTGAATCCAGCACAGGGCCCCAGAATAGAATATTCAGTTATCAGAAGAGAGGTACTTGATAATAATATACATACGGTAGATGACTATGCTTTGGTCAATAAAATTTATAGAAATTTTTAATAATATATACTTATATATATGGATATAATATGTGATGGGGATTCGTGGACATTTGGATGTGAATTGGTTAGTGAAGAAGTTGAGTTAAAGTACGGAGAACCAGGAAAGCACGTAGGCAACTATGATTTTTTTCAAGATAACGATGAATACAGGACTAATGTTGCTTGGCCTGAAAAGTTAAGGGAAATCATTAATGGTAGGGCAATCAATCTCTCATATCCAGCAGATGATAATACAACAATACTAAATAGAACAATTAGTTATGTATCATCACAATATTTAGCTAAAGGAAAATCAACTGATGATTTGTTAGTTATCGTAGGATGGTCTTCACCAGAACGTAATTCTTTTTGGTATAAAGATGATGATATAAATATTAAACATAGGTTGCAACCAAATACAGAACATTTTGATTCAAAAAAACAAGAAGAGTTTTTTAGGTTATATGTAGAGCATTATTGGCACGCAGAAGAATACATCCCACGATTTGTTATGAACGCATTACAACTCCAAAATTTCTGCGAATCTAATAACATAAAATACTTACAATATAATTCATTTTATCAAAGTCCAAATTTGAATCCAGAACAATGGATTGATATGGATGTAAGTTTGGAATTGAATAAATTAGATGTGGGTGGATATATGTCAACAAATAAATCAGAACGAACTTCTCATCAGTTAGATTATAAATCAATATGGAATAGTATTAATCCAGTAACATTTTATAAAAAGAACGAAACAAATAATACATTTATTAATTTTATACGAAAAAATTGTAAAGATGTATTCCAAGGATGGCATCCTTCTATTGAAGGACATGAAGCTTGGGCAAATGAATTATATAGATATATGATTGAAAATAAAATAATAACTACAAGAAAATTAATATGAAAAATTTAGTAATATGTGGAGATTCATTTACCATAGGGATTGGTTGTAGAGATTTAGAAAACGAACCATTTGGTGCATTGTTATCAAAACAATTAAACTTAAACCAAATTAATCTTGGGAAGGGTTCGAGTAGTAATTTATCAATTTATTTACAAGCAAAGTATGTAGTTGAAAATATAAAAGATATTGAATTTTGTGTTTTATCTGTAACATCATATAATAGAACAGAGTGGGTAAAGGAGCCCGATAAAAGACCTATCCAAAACGAATTGACAAATGACGATATAAATTATCATCAATATCCACCATATGGTAAAGGAACTTATATGACAGATCCTGGAGTTGACTGTATGATTCCCTATGAGTTTTTAGATGAAAAATACAACGGAAGTATATTCACAGAAAATTATCATGGAATATTTGATTATGTTGATAATTTTTTAGATAAGAATATAGGGACAGGTTATTATGCACGTTTTGAAAACGAAAGACCCGAAAGAGCAAGGGTATTGAAACAATACTATCTAGACATATACGATGAAAGATTAAAGCGTATAAATGATATGGGAGTTATTACAATGGCACATACGTTATTGAAAAATAATAATATTAAACATTTAATACTAACACCCGATCATGATTATAATGTTTTTTCAAAATATATTTCTGCTGAAGCTAATACTCAAATGGATTGGGGAAGACTTTCATTGAAATTTCCTGATGATTTACCATCTCTACATACATCATTTGAAGGGCATATTGAAGCAGCTGAACTTGTTACTAAAAAGTTTATTGAAAATAATTGGATTGACACATCAAATAATATTTTATCAACAAAGTTAATTTAACTTATGAAAACTGCAGTTCTTATATTTGGTGAATTTAGAGAATTTGATATCGCTATCACCTCATGGAAATTTTTAGAGAATATTGATTATGATATGTATGTAAATACATGGAACAGGAGTAGAGAAGAAAACCTAGAATTGGGAATCGATATAGAAGAATCTGTTGATGAACAACGTATTTTAAAACACTTTCCAAACGCAAATGTAAATATAGAAGAAGATACTAGAATCGGACTTATATCTACACGTATGTTATATCATATTAGAATGTTATTTAATAGGATGGTAATATCTGGTGTAAAATATGATAATGTAATATTACTTAGACCTGATATTTATTTTCATGATAGTACTAACATTGAATCATTATTAATTGAATTACCAGATAAAAGAATATTATATGGATTATCAACTGTAAATCATCCGCCTCCACCTATTTTTCACTTCGTTAATGATTGTGTATTTATAGGAACAGTAGAACTGATGAGAAATACATTTTTATCTTTTACCGAACCTGATATTACTAGAAAAAATATTCATTATTATTTAGCAAAACATTTTATTAATAATGATATTTATATTCAACCGATATGGGACAACTACAGCCCTCAACATCTTGTACTTAGATCCTTACACAGAAATTATATGCATTGTAGTTTTACAGAATTAATCGAAATTGAACATATATACCAAACAATTAAACATCTAATGCCTATAAGGGATGGGATTGAAAGAAGTCCGAAAGAAATTATAAGAATTGATGGATTAAAAAAAAGATTAAAAGAATTAAAACATGAATAATATTTGGATATATGGGTGTAGTTTTAGTGAACCATTTGGATTATACACCAACGGTGGAACATCAGACGGATTAAGATTCTTCAAAAACCCAGAGGATATAGAACAAATATATTGGGGAACTCATTTAGCTAGTAAACTAAATATGAATTTAAAATCATGTTCAATGCCTGGAGTGGGTTGGAACTATCACAATCAAAAAATAGACGAAGATATTTTAAAATGGAATAAGGATGATATTATAATAATTTCACCAAGTTATTGGTCACGTATAACAATAAATGAGGTTAAAGTTGAGATTGGTGATAGTCCAGAACTCTATAAAGAGGTATATGCCCAACTGAAAGATGACTTTTGGATAACAACAGAAAAGAAATGGGCTAATAAAATCAAAACTTTACAATTTTTTGGATATAACGTATATACCTGGTTAATTGAAAAACAAATTACTAACGAAGTGGTACACAATCTAATTCCAGTTTCAGATACAAGTGTAGATCTAGATTCATTCATGAAATTGAATAAACAATATTGGTTGGGAACTACTCATTTACACTTACCACATATTGAAGAATACGATTGGCATTTAAATCCAGAAGGACACGAATACATTTCGGAACAGATGTATAATTTCATATTTAATAAATCACTCCTATGATAGCAGAAGAAAAAAAGAAAAAGCTTAAGGTGGCCATTTGCTTAAGAGGATATCTCAGAACAGTTATAGAAAACAAAAAAACTTTTGAATATTTTTTTGAATCTGATTTTGAAGTAGATTTTTTTTACCATGCATGGAAAACGGAAGTTGGTGCTATACCCTATACAGGTGACTCTTACGAGTATAAAGGTACTCTAATACATGATACGTTATGTAACAGAAAGGGGTATGAACTTCTATATTCTAAAATAAAGAAATTTAAACAGGTGTATAAGCCAAAACTTGGTATTATAGAATCTCTAAGCTCTGTTGAAGGAGCTCCTCTTGGATGGTCTGATGACCCTACTGCCAACAATTGGTACTCCGACTTAGACTTTCACCCTCAATTTGTTAGTACATCCAAAGTAGACAAGCTGCGTAAAGAGTATGAAAAAGATAATAACTTTAAGTACGACTTAGTAATAAATACAAGGACTGATATTGCGTTTGACTTTAAACAAAAAGAAGAGATACACAACAATCTTGTAAATTTAACTAAAACAAAAAACGGCATAGCTATATTAAATTTCAACGATACTCCTACTGAAGAATCAGTTTCAGATGATGTTTTTTATGCAGGTAATTCTGATAATATGAGTACTTTTTTAGACTATTATGATATAGAAAAAAACCAACAATCACACCAAAGAATTGTCAAACATATGTTAAGAAGTGGGCTACTACCAGTTCCTTTTACATTTAGGTACTGTATATTCAGAGATTATTGTTCTTATTTAGACCCAATTGATGATATTGATGATATATATATAGATGACCACCAATTAACTTATGGATCTTTAGAACTAGACCATGCATTTAATACAAGCATAAGTCTGTATAAAGAGTTGGTAAAACGTGAAGGATATGAACTACTTTAAAAACGGTTTTCTTAAAATTAATAATCTATTGTCGGAAGAGGAATTAATAGAAATACGTTCTGATATTAGCAAACTGCTTCCTAAAGTAAATTTACCCAATGGTAACGCTACGTGGGGATATGGTAGCCTGATAAAAGATAGTAGGTTTACTTTTATCTTAAAGAAAGATGCTCTTACACACCATTTAACAGGTATACTTGGGGATAAATATACCTTTAATCATCTTCTTATAAATAACAAATCTAAATGGATAGGCCCACCAGTAGAATGGCATCAAGAAAGTTCTCTTATAGAAACCTTCGCTCCTGGATATACTCTACAAGATACAAATAAATTCCTGCAGGTATATATAGCTATAGATGATCATAATATTGAAAATGGATGTTTAATCATATCTCCAGGAAGTCATAAAGATGGATTGTTAGAACATGAAGATATTATAGGGTATAATTTTAATCATAAAAAACAGATTAAGCAAGAAGTACTTGATAAATTAAACACTACACATCCTTTTAAAAATATAGAATTAAAAGCCGGAGATTGTTTAATTTTTAATCACCTCCTAGTACATGGCTCAGGTTCCAATAATACATCTTCAGATAGAAAGTCTATAATAATACAAGCAAGAATTATGGATAGAGAAGTTGATAGAGTTAAATTCGAAAAGTATAGTTCATTTAGAAGAAATTATGCTTTAAAGTTTTTCAAAGATAAAATTAAAAAGTTAACTAATAGTAATATGTATAAAGATTTCTTAAACGATGGTAAATAGAGCATTAAATAAAGATATACCCGTAAATTTACTTAGACTACAAGCGTCTGAAAGGAATGAAGATTGGCCAGAAAAATTATTTAATAAATTTAAAGACTCTATCACCCAAGCAGATATTAAATTTTATCCTAATTTAAATAATTTATATATCCGATTAAAAGAACACTACAATTATACAGATATAATTTTAGGTACTGGGAGTGATAAATGTATAGAGTATTTTATTCAAGCACACTCTAAAACCCATACTAAATTAGTAATTTTTGATCCTTGCTTTCCTATGTACTTTGTTTACGGTGAAGTTTACGGATACGAAGTAGTAAAAATAAAGCAAGAAAATAGTTTACTACCCTACGATAATTTTTTATCTAGTATAGATAAAGATACTATAGCAATTATAACCAATCCTAGCTCTCCTATGGGCCAAGAAGTTGCTTCTGATTTTATAAGTAAGGTATTAGAACAAAACGTTCCTACCTTAATAGACGAAGCATATATAGAATTCTCAGATTGTAAAAGTGCAGATATACTCTTAAATAAGTTTTCTAATTTATTTATATGTAGAACTTTTTCTAAAGCACTTGGAAGTGCAGGAATAAGATTGGGTATTATAACTTCTAGTTTTAATAATATAAACCTATTGCAGCAATTTAGACCTATGTTTGAAATTAACGGCCTAACAGCAAAATGGGCAGACTTAATTTTAGATAACTATAATGAAGTCGAACAGTATATTGAAAAAGTAAAATTAACTCGATCTCACATAATACAAGTTTGTAAAAATAAAAATATTCCTTACATTAATGGTAACAGTAACTGGATACATATTATACATTCTAATTTACCTGATAACATAGTACTTAAAACTAACTGTAAAGTACCAGGGAGTAAAGAAGACTGGGTAAGATTACAAATAACTACTAATAAAAACGATTACAAATGGCTTTAGGAAGATTGTGGATATTATGATGAGGGGTATATTAAATAAATAAAAGTTTCGAGTTCATAAAGAAGTTAAAAATAAGTACGAAAAGATTTGGTAGTTCCAAATAAATTTCGTATATTTACACAATATTATATATATAAGGACTAAATAAAAAGTAAAATGAAAACAGTTACAAAACCATGGGGTAAAGAAGAGTGGCTAGAATTAAATGATAAATATTGTTATAAACGTATTTATATAAATGCTGGTTATAAAACCTCATATCAATATCATGATTTTAAACGAGAAACCAATTACATTATTTCAGGAGAAGCCGAGATATGGTTGGAGAATGATGATGGAGTTGTTGAGAAAAAAATAATGAAAGCTGGGGAATATTTTAATGTAACACCACCAAAAAAGCACAGAGTTATTGCACTAACCGATATTATACTACAAGAAGTATCTACACCAGAAGTTCACGATGTAATTCGATTAGAAGATGATACTAATAGAGTTGATGGGTATATAGATGGAGAACACCAAAACCCAGCAGTATTAATTCTTGCAGCCGGTCTTGGTACTAGGTTAAATAATTTAAATGATGAATTAAACAAATCATTATTTCCAATAAACAATCGTGCAGTTCTTTCTCACATAATAGATAAATTCCCAAGAGATTTTGATTTCGTCATAGCAATTGGATATAGGGGAGATTTGATTCGAGAATATTGTAAACAATCACATCCAAATCACAATTTCACATTCGTAGAGGTTGATAGCATTGAAGACGAAAAATCAGGACCTGGTTACTCGGCATTGCAATGTGAGAAACTTTTGAATAGACCGTTCTATATATCAACATGCGATTGTTTGATTTCTAGTGAATTACCAAAGTTAGATGGAAATTGGTTAGGAGTGTATCCAACTGTATATCCTGAAAAGTACTCAACTGTAAATATATCAGATTCAGATGATATCATAGAATTCAAGAATAAATGTGAAGATGGATTCACCAACGCATTTATTGGTTTGGCTGGTATTAGGGATTATGGTATATTTTGGAATGAGTTAAATAAAAACATGATTAATGGTGAACTAGTAAGTGCATTTAAAAATCCAACATTATATCCTGTTTTTAAAACCAAAGAGATAGAGTGGTTTGATACGGGTAACCAAGATGACTTATTTGCAGCAAGGAGATACTTTAACGATACTCCACTATCCTTAGAAAAGAACACTAAAGAAGTATCGTATAAGGAGGGAAATCGATTCATAAAATTCATACCAAACAGTTCTCACTTGGAAAATAACACCAATAGAGCTAAAGTTTTAAAAGATAAGATACCTAATAATTTTAAAAGTTCATCAAAATTTATTTCATATGATTGGACAGATGGTAGTACGTTATATTCATTGGATGATTTGAAGTTATATAAAAACTTCTTAAAAACGATAACTAACTTAACGGAACATAACTCTGATAACAAATTGTATATAGAGAAATTCTACATTACTAAAACAGAGGATAGGAAAAATCTATTCATTTCGAAGTACTCTACTAAATTTGAAAATGAAAGTTATAATATAAACGGAGTACAGTATCCAAGTTTATTGGAAATCATGTCAAAAATAGATTATAGTATTTTAAATACAAACCCATTTTATACAAATTTTCATGGTGATTTACAATTTGATAATATTATACACGATGGTGTATTAGATAAATATACATATATCGATTGGAGAGAATCTTTTGCAGGGAATACCGAATCTGGTGATATTTACTACGATTTAGCTAAATTATACGGAGGGTGTATAATTCCATATGACAAAATGAAGGATGATAATAACATTCAATTGACACGTGGTGTATCTACTATAAGTTATTCATATCAAGTATCGGATAATTTAACCAAATTCAAAGCATATTACGAAAATTGGTTAGTAGAACAGGGATATGATTTAGAAAAAATAAAATTAATAACAGCATTGATATTTTTAAACATGTCTCCGTTACATACTGAGAAGTTTAGTATGATGTTGTGGTTTAAATCAATAGAATTATTACATGAGTACACAAATAAATAAAAATACTTTATTATATGGTTCATTTTCAACGAATCCAGGAAATAATGGAACGATATTTTTTAATAATGCATTCAAACTACATAATGTAGATGCAATATACAAATCATTCTATTCAGATTCAATTGAGGATACTATAAAATCGATAAAACACTTAAAATTTAGTGGTATTGCCCTAAGTATGCCACATAAAGTGTCTGTCATTCCCTTATTGGATTCATTGGATGAAATTTCTACAAGAATTGGTGCAGTAAATACTATATTAAATATAAATAACTCGTTGATAGGATACAATACAGACTATTTTGGGGTTATGCAACTTTTCAAAGAGATTAATATCAGAAAATCGGTAAATATCATAGGAAATGGTGGATTTAGTAAAGCAATTCAATGTGTTTGTGAGGATATGGATATCTTATTTAATATCATAGGTAGAGAGTATGAAGATAGTCTATCAAAGTGCACTAATGAACTATTTATAAACGCAACACCAGTTGATATATTATCGGAAACTAATTCTATATTAGATTTAAGACCTAATACTGAAATGGGAAAACAGGTATCAAAATACCAAGCAATTAAACAATTTAAATTATACACAGATATAGATTATGAGTAATCCAAAATATTTCATTTGTCCTATTACTAAAAACGTAGTAGACTCAGTACTTAAATTAAATTCACCAAAATTCGGTATGACTGCAACACGTAGACAAATCGAACACTCTGGTGGATATGTAAATAATTGGACAACGGCAGACTTTGTAAAATACGTTCATGATAATTCCACAAATATAATTCTACAACGTGATCATGGAGGCCCATTACAAGGAATAAGTGATGATGATGGTATGGTATCATTTGAAGATGATAGCAATAATTTTGACATAATTCATATAGACCCTTGGAAAATACCAGAAAACGCATATGAGATTACAAAGAATGTTATAAATCATTTATACTCGTTAAATCCAAATTTAAAATTTGAGATAGGAACGGAGGAATCTATATTTCCCATGTCATCTTCTGATTTACATGAGTTTTTGGAGTATCTTCAATCTAATTTAGAACCTAAAATATTTGATACAATAAAATATGTTGTAATTCAAAGTGGTGTTGGATTGGATTTATCTGATATGAAGAACACAGGAAACTTTAATCGTTCAAAAATGATATCGATGATACAAGTTGTTAAAAGTTTCGGTAAAGAGGTAAAAGAACACAATGGTGATTACTTATCCAATTATGATTATACTGTACGATTTAATGATGGTGTTGATAGTATAAATATCGGTCCGGAATTTGCTCAAATAGAAACATTGGCCTATTTAGAATATATGAGTGAGGTTCAGATAGATGAATTTTATGAAATTTGTTTAAAATCAAAAAAATGGGAAAGGTGGATTACATCACCAGACGATATCACCAATAAGAAAAAATTAATACAAATCTGTGGCCACTATTGTTTTGGTTCATATGAGCTACCTAATATTACAGAAATAGTAATGGAACGAATAATCTCTAAATTAAAAACATTACCATAATGGAAAACAAAATAATAGCATTTGATTTGGATGATACATTATGTAGTAGGCCGAATGATGTTGAACACTTGGGAGGTGATAAGTATCAACATTGTTATCCAATTCAAAAAAATATTGATATTCTAAATAGATTGGCATCCGAGGGAAATACTATTTACATTTATACTGCTCGTGGAATGAGTACATTTAATGGTAACGTTGATAAAATTTATGAAAATCTATATGAATTAACATTAACTCATTTAAAAGAATGGGGTGTTAATCACCAAGGGTTGTATATGGGAAAAATTCATTATGATTTATTGGTAGACGATAAGGTCTTACACGTTGATGATATAGACACTTTAATATAGTCAATACTCTACTATAACAAGAAAACTAATATAAAGAATCCCCTAAATAAAATAAAGTCGTATAAAATTTGGTATATCCAATAATAAGTCGTATATTAGTATAACAATGAACGATAAATATATAAAAGAAGTAGATGGTGAATGGTATCTACAAGAAT
>Ga0209709_10003783_pt1 | contig 12422 bp, 13 predicted proteins | sample ArcticOcean_MG_C_2_FD_187435 | JGI IMG/M metagenome (GOLD analysis project Ga0209709, IMG submission 187435) | Marine microbial communities from western Arctic Ocean - ArcticOcean_MG_CB4_136 (SPAdes) (version 2) | ecosystem: Environmental > Aquatic > Marine > Oceanic | place: Arctic Ocean... | reverse complement strand
TACAAGTGCGGGTGGTACAAAGCATTCTTTATGGGTAACAAAAAATTCTAAAGATAGAAATTATATTTCATCACAGCTATTAAAAATTGAAACTTTATATATTGCTGATGGTCACCATAGGTTTGCAGCAATTTCAAAATTATTTAAAAAGACAAATCAAAAAAATAATAAAATAAAATCAATTCCATTATTAGCAGCTTTGTTTGATCAGTCATCGGTTAAGATTCTAAGTTACAATCGACTTATAAAACTTAAGAAAAATAATTCTAAAGAGATTTTAGATTTAATTCAAAAATCATTTGTAGATGTAAAGCAGTGTAAATTTAAAAAACCAAATATAAAAGGAGATGTAATGCTCTATATTTGCAATAAATGGTTTTCTTTTAACTTATTAAATTCTAATTTGGGAAAGACTCTTTCTCATGAAACAGATATTGATTTAATTAATTCACTTATTGTAAACAAAATATGTCGAATTAAAAAAAATGAGTATAAAAATTATATAAGTTATTTACCAGGCAAATATAGCTGTAATGATCTTGAGAAAAAGGTTAAGAAAAATGAAGCTGATATGGCTTTTTTTGTTTGCCCAATGACTATGCATGAGATAATGTCGATTTCAAATAGAAAAGCTACAGTGCCACAAAAATCAACTTTTTTTGATCCTAAGCTAATCGATGGGCTAGTAAATTTACAAATGAAAATATAAAATATGACAAATAAACCAGAATTAAAACCTAACTCACCTTACTTTTCATCAGGTCCATGTTCTAAGCCGCCAGGCTGGTCTTTTGACGAATTAAAAGGTGCTATCTTAGGAAGATCGCATAGATCAAAAGTTGGTAAAGCAAAACTTAAGTCTGTAATTACTGAAACAAGAGACATATTGGATATGCCAGATGATTATAAGCTGGCTATAGTTTCGGCATCAGATACTGGTGCGGTTGAAATGGCTATGTGGTCCTTACTTGGAGAAAGAGGAGTAGAGGTCTATGCTTGGGAAAATTTTGGAAATGATTGGTGTGTAGATATATCAAATCAATTGCCATTAGAAGACAAGCTAGTAACAATAGCAGATTATGGAACTTTGCCAGATTTTTCAAAATCAAATTCTGATAATGATATTATCTTCACATGGAATGGAACTACTGCGGGTGTTAAAATAAAAAATACAGATTGGATTAAAGAAGATCGAAAAGGCCTAACAATCTGTGACGCTACATCCGCTATCTTTTCAATGAAACTTGACTGGCCAAAACTTGATGTAGTTACTTGGTCATGGCAAAAAGTTTTAGGAAGTGAAGCCGCGCATGGAATGATAGCGCTATCCCCGCGAGCTATAAAAAGACTCGAGAGTTTTACTCCAAGCTGGCCAATACCAAAAGTCTTTAGGATTGCAACAAATAAAAAAGTTAATGAGGCAATATTTGAAGGTGAAACTATTAATACGCCCTCACTTCTATGTGTTGAAGATGTTTTATATTCTCTAAGATGGGCTAAGTCTATTGGTGGTATGTCTGAATTAATTTCAATTTCAGATAATAATTTAAAACTAGTTGAAGAATGGATTGAAAAAAATAGCTATTTTGAATTTCTTCCTACTGATCCAGAAACGCGCTCATGTACATCTATATGCATTAAGCCTAAGGAAGAATGGTATAAGAGCTTAGATGATGATAAGAAAAAAATATTTATGGGACATATTTACTCTATGTTAGAAGAAAATGATGTAGCTTATGATATAAACTCTTATAAAACTGCACCCTTAGGAATAAGAATTTGGGGTGGCTCGACAGTTCAAAATGAGAATGTTAAATTATTACTACCTTGGATTGACTGGGCGTATGAACAAAGTAAAACAAAAATATAAAATTATATGAACAAAATTTTAATAGCAGACAATATTTCAAGTATTGCCAATAAAATTTTTGAAGAAAATAAACTAGCTTTCGACATAAAAATAGGACTTTCAGAAGATGAATTGGTAGAAATTATCCCTGAATATTCTGCCTTACTTATAAGATCAGGAGTTACAGTTACTAAAACAATTTTAGATAATGCTAAAAATCTTAAAGTAATTGGAAGACCAGGTGTTGGAGTCGATAATATTGATTTACCTGCTGCCAGTGATAATAATGTAATAGTTATGAACACCCCACTTGGTAACGTTCAGGCAACAGCAGAATTAACTTTTGCTCTTATTCAATCATTATATAGAAAAATAACTGACGCAAATAGATCCATGCATGAAAATAGATGGGATAAAAAGTTATTTATTGGCAGTGAATTAAGTGGAAAAAATATTGTGATTGTTGGCTTTGGAAATGTTGGTAAAAAAATTTCTCAGATTAGTAATGTCTATGATATGAATGTTTTTGCTGTAAGTAATTCAATTTCTGAAAAAGATGAGCAGGAGTATAATGTAAAAAAAATTTCGTTTGAAGAATCTTTAAAAGTTGCTGATATTATTACATTTCATAACAAACTTTCGCCTCAGTCAAAACATATGATTAATAGCGAAGCTATATCGCAGATGAAAGATTCAGCTATAGTTATTAATTGTGCTCGAGGGGGGATAGTTAGCGAAAAAGACATGAAAGAAGCTCTTCAAAATAATAATATATCTGGTTATGGTGTTGATGTTTATGAAAACGAACCAGAAATTAAATCTATATTTACTGGAATGAAAGATGTAGTTATGACACCACATATTGGAGCAAGTACCTCTGAAGCACAAGAAAAAGTAGCAAAGTTGATTGCCGAGCAAATTGTTGATTGCTTGCTTCATGATAAGGTCAATAATCAAGTAAAATAACATGAATAGGAATTTGATTTTAGTTCGCCATGGAAGAAGCACATGGAATCTAGAAAATAAATTTACTGGTTGGGTGGATGTTGATCTTGCTGAAATGGGAATAGTTGAAGCAAAAAAATCTGGTAGCTTAATTAATGAAATTAATTTTAAGCCTCAAATATGTTTTACATCTTATCTTAAAAGAGCCCAAGATACGCTAACGTATATTCTTAATGAGCTAGAAAATAATATATCAAGTGACGTCATTAAAAATTGGGCACTTAATGAAAGGCATTATGGGAGTCTTCAGGGTTTAAATAAAGATGATACTCTAAAAAAATATGGAGAAGAGCAATTTTTGAAATGGAGACGCAGCTATGATTCACCTCCACCTAAGCTAGACTCTAATAGTAAAATGAATCCTAATAATGATCCTAAATACAAAGACCTTAAAGATATTAAATTACCACTTACGGAGTGTCTTAAGGACACTTATGAGAGAGTAATTCCATATTGGAAGGAAACAATATTACCAAGTTTATTAAAGAGTGATGTTTTAATTGTTGCACATGGAAACAGTCTTCGGGCTCTATGCAAAGAATTATTCAATATATCAGATAAAGATATAGTAAAACTTGAAATTCCGACTGGAAATCCTCTATTTCTAGAACTAGATAATAGTTGCAAAATAAAGTCAGCTAGATATCTTAATTCTTCCAGGGCTGAAAAAATTCCTGATATTATTTAACTTTTTTTAGGATTTAATTATGACAGATGTATTTATCACTTCCGCTACAAGAACTGGTGTTGGTTCATTTAGTGGATCTTTAAGTAATTTAGAAGCTCACGATCTAGGAAAAATAGTAATAGAAGATTCCTTAAAAAAATCTTTAGTTCAGCCAACAGAAGTAGACGAAGTAATTCTTGGTCAAGTACTTACGGCAGGAACAGGACAAAATCCTGCTAGACAAGCATCTGTTAATGCAGGTATTGCAAAAGAAACCCCGGCATGGGTAGTTAATCAAGTTTGTGGGTCTGGTTTAAGAACTGTTGCATTAGGATTTCAAGCAATTAAAAATCAGGATGCAAATATTATTATAGCCGGCGGTCAAGAAAGCATGAGTCAATCACCCCATTGTATGCATTTGCGTACAGGCACAAAAATGGGTGATGCAAAAATGATTGACACAATGATTAAAGATGGTTTGTGGGATGCATTCAACGGATACCACATGGGTACAACCGCAGAGAATGTTGCGGAAAAATTTCAAATTACTAGAGATCAGCAAGATGAATTTGCTTATAACTCTCAATTAAAAGCAAGTAAAGCTAAGGCGGCTGGCTTATTTAAAGATGAAATTACACCAGTTGATATTGTAACAAGAAAAGAAACAACAGTTTTTGATCACGATGAATACATAAAAGATGGAGTTCAATTAGAAAAACTTGCATCTCTAAGACCAGCATTTTCTAAAGATGGCTCTGTTACTGCTGCGAATGCAAGTGGAATTAATGATGGAGCGGCAGCTTTAACTTTAATGAATGAAACCGAGCTAGCAAAAAGAGGCATTGAACCTTTGGCTAGAGTTGTGTCATGGGCAAGTGTTGGTGTTGATCCATCAATCATGGGAACAGGACCAATTCCATCAGTTCGTAAAGCATTAGATAAAGCAGGTTGGTCTATAGGTGATTTAGATCTAATTGAATCAAATGAAGCATTTGCAGCTCAAGCTTGTGCGGTAAATAAAGAATTAGGTTGGGATACAAGTAAAGTTAATGTCAATGGAGGAGCTATAGCTATCGGACATCCTATAGGAGCATCGGGAGCCAGAATCCTCGTTACATTACTTCATCAAATGAAAAGACAAGACGCAAAAAAAGGCCTGGCTACACTTTGTATTGGTGGTGGTATGGGTATTGCGCTTTGTGTTGAAAGATAAAAAAAGGAGAAATAAATTATGACAAGAATAGCTTTAGTAACAGGTGGGACAAGAGGAATAGGTGCGGCAATATCAATTGCCTTGAAAAACCAAGGATGTAAAGTTGCAGCAACTTACAATTCAAATATAGAGAAAGCTAACGCTTTTGCAAAAGAGCATGGAATTGATGTTTTTCAATGGAATGTTGCAGATGCGGCTGCTTGTGAAGCTGGTGTAAAAGAAGTAACTGAAAAATTAGGTTCTGTAGACATACTTATTAATAATGCGGGAATATCAAAAGCAGCAATGTCTCATAAAATGACTATTGAACAATGGGATGATGTTATTAGAACTGATTTAGATTCAGTTTTTTACATGACTAGATGCGTACTTGAGAGCATGAGAGAAAAAGCGTTTGGTAGAATAATTTCAATCTCATCTATTAATGGCCAAAAAGGTGAGATGGGTCTTGTAAACTATAGTGCTGCAAAAGCGGGTGTTTTAGGCTTTACAAAAGCCTTAGCACAAGAAACAGCAAGAAAAAATATTACAGTCAACGCAATTGCGCCAGGTTATATTGATACTGAAATTTTAGCAGATGCATCAGAGGACTTTCTAAAAGGTTTAATTAATAAAATTCCTGTTGGAAGATTAGGTACTGTTGAGGAAATTTCTAGAACTGTTACTTTTTTAACAAGTGAAGATGCTGGTTTTATAACTGGATCAACAATTACAGCTAATGGTGGGCAATACTTTATTTAAAAGGCATCTTTAGCAGAGCGGATTCTAGTAAAGGCTTCTTCGTCACTGATATTCCTATTAGACAAGAGGTCTTTAATATTGTCTTGGTCAGCTTGAAAAAATATATTCAGCTCCTTTTCCTCGGCAATAGTTGTTGGAATAGTAGGTATATTTTTCTCTCTTAGCTCTTTAATTCTTATTATCTTTAATTTTATTTGCTCATTATCATTAATAGACTGAACAAACTTTGCATTACTAGCTGTGTATTCATGTCCACAGTAAATCAAAGTATTGTCAGGCAGAGATTTAATTTTACAAATTGAATGCCACATTTGTTTTGGCGAGCCCTCAAATAGTCTTCCACATCCTAAGGAAAAAACAGCGTCACCTGTAAAGATAGCATTTTCTGATTTTATATAATAAGCAATACATTCTGAGGTGTGGCCAGGAACATTTATAATTTCAAACTCATATTGATTAAAATAAAACTTTTCATCTTCATTTAAGAAAATATCAATTCCAGGTATTCTTTCTTTATCTCTTTCACTTCCAGCAATTAATGCTTTGTATTTTTTTTTAAGTTCTAAATTTCCTCCTACATGATCAAAATGATGATGAGTATTCAATATATATTTTAAGTTTAGATTATTTTTTTCAAGAAAGTTAATAATAGGCCCAACTTCCGCTGGATCAATTACTAGAGCATCTTTATCAATAGAAAGTATGTAAGAATAGTTATCATTTAAACATGGGATAATATCAATTTTAAAAGTATTCATTTATTTTTTTGAAATTAAAAACATACCGGATTCTAAAAAGAAATTATCAAACTTACTTTTCTTTGTATATTCTTGAATTGAATATTTTTTTAGATTACATTTTTTTTCAATTTTTATATTAGTAGCGCCGCATAATTCAATAAAATCAGTAATTGTGCAAAAATGTAAGTTTGGTGTTTCATACCAAGAATAACTTAAATTATTACTTACAGGCATAGTTCCATTTAGTAATAAATTAAGCCTAATTTTCCAATATCCAAAGTTTGGAAAAGATACAATTGCTTTATCAGAAATTCTTACTAATTCTTCTAAAACTTCTTTAGGTTTTTTTGTAGCCTGCAATGTATAGGTTAAAATTGAATAATCGAAAGATTTATCTGGATAATCAACTAGGTCAATATCCGCATCACCTTGCATTACGGAAATACCCTTTGCTAAACACTCTCTTATTTTATCCTGATCTATTTCAAGGCCCCTACCATTAATATTCTTATTTTTATCTAAATAATCTAATAATGATCCATCTCCACAACCAATGTCAATTATGTTTGATCCAGATGGGATCAAATTTGAAATTACATTAAAATCTTTATCTGTATTAAATAAGCTCATAATTTTTTATATGTTGCATCTAAAAATCCCTGAATTGTATCAAAAAATTCAGGTTCATTTAATAAAAATGAGTCATGTCCATTATCAGTGTCAATCTCAACAAAACTAACATTTAAACCAAGAGCATTAAATGTTTTTGTTATTACTTTATTTTCTGAAGTTGGGTAAAGCCAATCACTTGTAAAAGATACGCATAATGTATGTGCTTCTGTATCCTTAAAAGCTTCTATTAAAGATCCATTATTTTCTATTTTTAAATCAAAGTAGTCCATTGCTCGAGTAATATATAAATAACTATTAGCATCAAAACGATCAACAAACTTAAAGCCCTGATGTCTTAAATAACTTTCTACTTGAAAATCTGCATCGAATGAAAATTCAATTTTATTTTTATTCTGTAAGTTTCTTCCAAATTTTTCATGCAATGATTGTTCTGATAAATAACTTATATGTGCGGCCATTCTCGCAACAGACAATCCTTTTATTGGTTTTGTATTTTGTTCATTATAATTTCCAGATTTCCATTCAGGGTCAGCCATGATAGCCTGTCTTGCCAATTCATTTAGAGCAATATTTTGTGCTGAGTGACTTGAAGTAGTTGCAATAGGAATCGCAGAAAAAACGCATGCAGGATATTTAGATAGCCATTGTAGAACTAACATACCACCCATTGATCCACCAATTACTGAAAATAGTTTTTTTATACCTAACTTATCAATCAATAATTTTTGAGCTTTAACCATATCAGCAATAGTGACGACTGGAAAATCTAATCCATACTCTTTACCAGTTTGTGGATTTTCTTCATTTGGTCCCGTTGAGCCCATGCATCCACCAATAACATTTGGACATATTATAAAATATTTATCAGTGTCAATTGACTTGCCTGGTCCTATCAATAAAGACCACCAACCATTTTTTTTAGTTATAGGATGTTCACTTGCAACATATTGATCGCCAGTTAGCGCATGACAGATTAATATTGCGTTTGACTTAGAATCATTAAGTTTTCCATAAGTAGTATAAGCAGTCTTAATTGGACCAATAGTTTTCCCACAATCTAAAACTAAAGGATTTTTACTGGATGCTAATTCTACAATTACATTTTCACTCATTTTTCAATCTATCTTTATCAGCAAGCATAAAAAAAACCGCTTAACAACTAAGTTTGGCGGCTTTTAGATCACCTCTTTAGCTGTTTTTATTTTGCGCCCGCAAGCTGTAATTCAAATCAGCGCACCTTTTTATTACTATTTGGATGATTATAAGTCAATTAAGTTAATGAATTAATGCTTAAATATAAAAGAATTTCTTTAAAATTAGTCAATATTCACTTATCTATTAGATAAATGAACACTATAAAAACATTAAAAAATATTAGCGCATATAAAGCTGGGGCAAGTAAAATTTTAGGTAAAAATAGTGTTATTAAGCTTTCGTCAAATGAATCCCCCTTTGGGCCAAGTCAAAAAGTACTAGATAAAATAAAAAAAATATCCGGCACTACAAATAGGTACCCTGAGAGTGGAAGTGTAGAATTAAAAGATTCAATATCAAAACGGTACAAGCTAAATAAAAAAAATATTTTTTGTGCAAATGGCTCAGATGAAATCTTAGGCTTAATTTGTCAACTGTATCTAACAAAGGGCGATGAAGTGATTATCCCAAATAATAGTTTTTTAATGTATGAAATTTACTCTAAAATTAATAATGCAAAAATTATTAAATCTAAAACTATTGATTACTGCGTAGATACTAAAAGTATCTTAAATAGTATAAATAAAAAAACAAAAATAATTTTTATTGCTAATCCAAATAACCCAACTGGACTTTACTTAGATAAATTAAGTTTACATTCTTTTATAAAAAAAATTCCTAAAAGAATAATTATTGTGCTAGATGCAGCTTATGCTGAGTATTTAGATAAAAATGATTATGAAAGTGGAATGAGCTATATTAAGAAGAATGAAAATATTATCGTTACACGCACCTTTTCTAAAATTTATGGCTTAGCATCTTTAAGGCTTGGGTGGTGCTATGCCAACCAAAATATAATTAGCTTACTGGATAAAATTAGAGGTCCCTTTAATGTTAACAGAATAGCACAAGAAGCTGGTGCAATTGCAGTATTAGAAAAGAATGTTGAAAAAAAATTAATTTCTCATAATAAATATTGGCTTAAAAAAATTAAAGATGAGTTTAATAAGCTTCCATTGGTCGTATATGATAGCCAAGCAAATTTTATATTTATTAAATTAAGAAAAGGTATTAAAGAAAAAATTATGTTAAATAGATATTTATTAAGTAAATCTATTATTATAAGAACTCTTGATAATTATAATATGCCAGAATGTATTAGAGTTACAATTGGAACAGAGGAAGAAAATAAAATTTTAATAAGTGTGTTTAAATCGTTTTTTAAAAATGACAAATAAATCAAAATTTAATAATATTGCTATCATAGGCCTAGGATTAATAGGTTCTTCATTGGCACTAGCCATAAAAAAACATAAAATTGCTGGATCTACAACTGGCTATGCCAGAAGTACCAAGACAAGGCAAATTGCAAAAAAAATTAAACTAGTTTCTAAAGTAGAAACTACGCTTGAAAAAGCAGTTAAAAATGCTGACCTAGTAATCATATGTACCCCTTTAAGCAGTTATAAAAAGCTATTTAGTTCGATAAAACCCCATTTAAAAAAAAGTACAATCATTACAGATGTAGGTTCGGCAAAAACAAAAGTTATGGCAGATGTTAAAAAAATAATAAGTGAGGAGTTTGACTTTATTCCGGCACACCCAATTGCCGGTACAGAAAAAAGTGGTCCAGAGGCAGGTTTTGCTGAACTCTTTATAAATAGATGGTGTATAATAACTCCATACAAAGATTCAAATAAAAAAAATATCACAATAGTAAAAAAATTCTGGGAAAAGATAGGAAGCAGTGTGGAAATAATGTCTCCTGAACATCATGATCGAGTTCTTGCAATTACATCTCATCTGCCACATTTGATAGCCTATAACATTGTTAATACAGCAGCAGATTTAGAGACTGTAACAAAGTCGGATGTTATTAAATATAGTGCAAGTGGATTTAGAGACTTCACTAGAATAGCATCCTCTGACCCAACAATGTGGCGTGATATTTTTATAAATAATAAAGAAGCAGTGTTAGAAATGATTGGTAGATTTTCAGAAGATTTGAGTGTGCTACAGAAAGCTGTTAGATGGAACGATGAAGATACTTTATTTAAAATATTTAGCGGTACTAGAAAAATTAGAAAAAAAATAATTGCTGCTGGTCAGGATATAGATGCAGATGATTTTGGCAGATCTAAGAAAAAATTAAAATAAGCTACTTAAATCTAATTCAAAAAATAGTAATTTTAATACATTGTCATTAATTGAGATTGGGGCGGCAAATTTCTTCTGTCCATTTTTGTCATAAATATCCAACTGAAGATTACCATCCAATTTATTATTAATAGAATTAATCTTACCATCTAAAACAATATTGCTTAATTTTTTATTAAAATTAAAAAATATACTCCTGTATGAGATTTCATTATCCTCAAACATAAGTATCGATCTTTTTATTAGGCCATTTTCAATAGTAATAGCAAGCCGGCTTTCATTATTGGATATATTAAATTCTTGTACTGAGTTTTTAAATTTTAAAGAAGATGATTCCGATTGTAAAAAAATCTTATTTAAGGATAGCGGGGAAACGCTAATTTTAAGCTTTGGAATATTTAAATAAAAGAATTCTCCATGGTTTATTTCTATAGATAAATTTAATATGTAAGTTTCCATCCTATATGGAAATCCTGTAACATAGATCTTTTCAACTTCTACTTTATGTGTTTCAATAAAATGCTTAACTTCATTTTTAAATTGGAATGACATATATATCCAGTAAGCAGAATAGAGCAGTAAAGATAAAAGAATTAAGTAGAATATTTTTTTTAATGAGTTAATTTTATCCATATTTGTTAATAATCTTATAAACAATTAAGTTATTGTTTTAATTAATTTAAATATATTTATCCACAGCCTATTGTATAATTAGGTCTTACCTGTGGATTGATTTCGAGCCTCTAATACTAATTTATCGGATTTCTTTTCAATTGTTTTTTTTAGTAAATCGCTAAAATCATCAGGATCCATTCCTGGCTCAATAGGTTTTAAAAACTCAATTACCATTTTACCTGGATATCTTAAAAATTTCCTTCGAGGCCAAAAATACCCTGTATTTACTGCTACTGGTAAACAAGGAACACCTAACTCTTTGTATAATGCAGTAATACCATATTTATAAGGCTTTATTTCACCTATGGGAGTTCTTGTACCTTCTGGAAAAATTAAAAGGGGCCTTGGATCTTTTTCCATACTTATTTTTGATTTCCTTACCAATGTTTCAATGGATGTTTCGCCCTTAGTCCTATTAACATAAATAAAATTTGCTTTTTTAAAACAGAGCCCAACTATTGGAATATATAATAGTTCTCTTTTTGCAACAATACTTGGGTTTTTAATTGCATAGTTTAAGAGTACCCCCTCAGCCAATGACTGATGTTTTGAGGCAATTAAATACTTCCTAAACTTCGGTATATTCTCTGTGCCTCTAAACTCTACTTTTAAATTTACTAAATATTTTAAGTTAATTAATGTGTGTATAGACTGGAATCGAATTAACCAAAAAATTATTGATCGAGGCAATATAAAAGCAAAAAGTGCAATAAATAGAGATCCTATAATAAAAAAATAAAAAAATAGATTTGATAATAATGATCTAATAAACAACATATTATATTTTAACCAAAAAACTTAGAGACGTTCTTAAATACTTAATATATTCAAAAATTATTTTTCTAATTATTTCAATTGAAATGTCTGACTCATCATCTTTAGCAACTTTCACTGATTTATAGTATAAGGAATCTTTCTGAAAAAATCTTGAAAATTCTAATTTCACTCTTGGTATATGGTAATATGAAGTAACAATTAATAAAGTTTTTAAGTTTTGATCTCTTGCCCAAAAATAAGTTTCTCTTGAATTTTCAAACGTATTTGTTGAAATTTTATCAAAATCTATACAGCAATTAAATAGTTGCTTAGTTTCTGTGTCATTAGCATAAAGTGATTTTATCACTGAATTACTAATTTTTTTATTCACCCCTGAAATAAGTAATCTTTGACTTGAGTTTTTTTTTAAAATATTAATACCCTCTGAAATTCTATTTTTATCACCAGTCAATACAACAATCCCATCAGTATTAACAAAGGTGTTATCTCGATTAGCTGTGCTAGAAATTTGTGATAGATAGTAAGTAAAATGAACTATTACTAAAAGCACCATCAAAAAAAATGATATATATAAGTTTTTTTTATTAATTTGATGTATCATATAAAATAATAGATTATTCTAAAAATATAAATTTAACTAAATATTTTATGATTATTTCTTGTTCTTCATGCGAAGCAAAATACCTTGTTGATCCAGTTCAATTAAGCAAGGGAAGACAGGTACGATGTGCCCGCTGTAATTTCTCTTGGTTTCAAGATAATGCAGGTTTC
>Ga0209709_10003782_pt1 | contig 12427 bp, 10 predicted proteins | sample ArcticOcean_MG_C_2_FD_187435 | JGI IMG/M metagenome (GOLD analysis project Ga0209709, IMG submission 187435) | Marine microbial communities from western Arctic Ocean - ArcticOcean_MG_CB4_136 (SPAdes) (version 2) | ecosystem: Environmental > Aquatic > Marine > Oceanic | place: Arctic Ocean... | reverse complement strand
AACTCAAATCGCAAGACATGAAGAAAGGCCTAAAGCTAAGTTTATAATAGAAAGTATATTCACTAATTTTATAAATTTGTCAGGAGACAGAAAGTTTTCAGAGGATGAGTCTGTGCTTGCAGGGTTTGCGAAGTTAGATGATCAATCGGTTCTAGTTATAGGTCAAGAAAAAGGAGACAATCTTGAAAGCAGGTTAAAGAGAAATTTTGGCATGATGAGACCAGAGGGTTATAGAAAATGTATAAGATTAATGAAGTTAGCAAATAAATTTAATGTACCAGTAATTTCATTTATTGATACACCTGGTGCATATCCAGGCATAGGAGCAGAGCAGCGAGGTCAAGCAGAAGCGATAGCTAGTTCAATCGAGTGCTGCATGTCATTAGAAGTTCCAATAATTTCTATTATAATTGGGGAAGGTGGCTCAGGTGGAGCTATAGCTTTAGCTTCAGCAAACAAAGTATTGATGCTTGAAAATGCTATTTACTCAGTTATTTCTCCAGAAGGATGTGCCTCTATACTTTGGAGAGATCCAAGCAAATCTTTAGAAGCTGCTAAAGCGATGAAATTAACTGCAGACGAGCTTTTAAAAATTAATATTATAGATGAGATTATTGATGAACCAGTAGGTGGCGCGCACAGAGACAAAAATATAATCATTTCTGCCATTAGATCTATCTTATTAAAAAATTTGGCTGAGTTTAAAAATTATACGAGAGAAGAAGTATATAATCACAGACAAGAAAAATTTTTAAAGATAGGTAAACAAAAAAGTTTTAATGTGTTTTCTAATAATCAATTTAATTTAATTGAAAAAATAAATTTCTTAACAGCTTCAAAAAAATTGTTTGGACAGTATAAAAAAAAATTAATAATTATTTTTTTTATAACTTGTTTAGTAATTTTTTTTTTAGTTAAGTAGTTTATAAAGCTCCACAGCAATGTTTATATTTTTTTCCTGATCCACAGAAACAAGGCTCATTTCTTTTCATTTTTCTGTTGGGACTCTTGGGCATTTTTTTTACAACATCTTTTTTCTCTTTTTTAGGTAACTGTTCTTTACTAACAATTTCTAGATTATTTAAAAATGTAATAAAATCGAATTTTATTTTATTTAGCAAACTTTCAAATAATTTAAATGTTTCTGATTTAAATTCTTGTAGTGGATCTTTTTGCCCATAACTACGTAAACCGATTACTTGTCTTAAATGCTCTAAGTATTGCAAGTGAGATCGCCATAGAAAATCTACGGTTTGTAAAAATATTCTTTTTTCCAATTCGTAGTTTCCTTTTTTAGTAAGAATTTCACTTCTTTTATTTCTAAACTTATTAAACTTATCTTTTATAAAATATTCGAATTCTTTATTTTTCATAGCACCTACATTTGCAAATTCCTCATCTTTAATTGCTTTGCCCATAATAGGTTTGATTAAAGATTTGAATGATTCTGATTTTTTCTCTCTTTCATAAATTTCTTTTTCATTCAAAAAGTATTGAGCTATGTCATTTAAAAAGGATTTTATTACATCATCAATATTTTCTGATTTTATTATCTTCATTCTTTGTTCAAATATAACTTTTCTTTGATCATTCATTACATCGTCAAATTTTAATAAAGTTTTTCTTATATCAAAATTTCTTCCCTCAACTCTTTTCTGTGCTCTTTCCAAAGCTTTATTTATCCATGGGTGATTTATTGATTCACCTTCTTTCAATCCAAATTTTTTCATTATTCCATCTATAGATTCAGAGCCAAATATTCGCATTAAATCATCTTCTAAACTGATGTAAAAGATAGATTCACCTTGATCACCTTGCCTTCCAGATCGACCTCTTAATTGATTATCTATTCTTCTACTTTCATGCCTTTCGGTACCAATCACAAACAGCCCTCCACTTTTTTTAACCTCACTTTTTTCTTTTAAAATTAAATCCTTTTTAATCTTTAATTCACTGTCATCTAAATCAGTTATATTTCCTCCCAGCTGTATATCTGTTCCTCTGCCAGCCATATTGGTTGCTATAGTTACTGCTGATAATTTTCCTGCTTCAGAAATAATTTTAGCTTCATGCTCATGGAGTTTTGCATTTAATACATTATGTTTTATTTTCTTATTTTTAAGAAAGTTTGAAATTTTTTCTGACTTTTCTATGCTAGTTGTGCCAACCAATACTGGTTGTTTTTTTTTACTACAATCTTCAATTTTTTCAATTATTGCATCATATTTTTCTTTTTGTGTTCTAAAAATTTGATCATTTGAATCTACCCTCTTCATCAGAACATTTGTTGGTACTGATATCGTTTGCAATTTATAAATGTCGTAAAATTCCTCAGCTTCTGTAAGCGCAGTACCTGTCATTCCAGAGAGTTTTTCATAGAGTCTAAAATAATTTTGATAAGTTATTGAGGATAATGTTTGATTTTCACTTTGGATTTCTACATTTTCTTTTGCTTCAATAGCTTGATGAAGTCCATCTGAAAATCTTCTGCCTTCAAGCACTCTTCCTGTAAACTCATCGATAATCTGCACCTTGTTATCTCTAACGATATAATCTGTATTTAGTGAAAATAAAAAGTTTGCTTTTAAAGCCTGATTAATATGGTGAACTAAATTAATATTTTGTGGATCATAAAAATTATCATTCTTAAGTATTCCATATGTTTTTGATAACTGCTCTATTTTATCTATACCATTTTCAGACAGCATTATATTTTTATTTTTTTCATCTAATTCATAATCTTTTGTAACAAGGTTCTTTATAAATTTATTACTAACAAAATATTGATCTGTTTTGTCTTCAGTGGTGCCAGAGATTACAAGTGGTGTGCGGGCTTCGTCAATGAGAATACTATCTACTTCATCAACAATACAAAAATTATGATTTCTTTGGACCATTTCAGCGACTTCATATTTCATATTATCTCTCAAATAATCAAAGCCAAATTCATTATTAGTTCCGTACGTTATGTCATTGTTATAATTTTTTTTTCTGATTTGATCATTTTCTATTTCATTTGTAATACATCCTACAGATAAACCTAAAAAATTATATATTTGACCCATCCACTCAGAATCTCGTTTAGCTAAATAGTCATTTACTGTAACAATGTGCACACCTTTATCTGTAAGAGAGTTTAAATAAACTGGTAAGGTTGAAACTAGAGTTTTTCCTTCACCAGTTTTCATTTCAGCGATTTTACCTTGATGAAGAATAATACCACCTATTAATTGTACATCGTAATGACGTTCGCCCAAGGTTCTTCTGGCCGCCTCTCTGACACAAGCAAATGCCTCAGGAAGCAATTCATCTAAACTCATTCCATTTTTAATTTTTGCTTTAAATTCAGCAGTTTTTGTAGGAAAATCGATGTCAGATATTTCTTTAATTTTTGATTCTAAACTATTTATTTTTTCAACAATCACTCTTAGCCTGCCAATTTCTCTTTGGCTTGAATTTTTTATAAGTTTATTAAAAATTTTGCTAATATTTAACATAAACAGTTTTTTTTTTTATATTTGTAGTATAAATTATATTGTTTCTGTAAGACTTATATAACCATTAATAACTTATTTTAAACCGTAATGACTATAAACCTGAAAAATTTTTTTAATCCAAAAATTAAAATGGCAAAAATGGGGGAATTTCAAGAGTTAAAACCTATTGAAGGTTTAGAAGTTTCTTCGGTATCAGCAGACCTTTATGAGGATGGAAGGGACGATTTATCATTATTTTTTTTTAGAGATGGAGCTAATTTTGCAGCTATATACACAACATCTAAAGTTACATCTGCGAGTATAAACTGGAATTTAAAAATAAAAAGGCATTTCGTAAAAGCTTTACTTGTGAATACACAAAATGCTAATACTTTTACAGGCATTAAAGGAGCACAAGGATTAAAAGAAATTGCAAATTCTTTGTGTAAAGTTCTTACATTGAAATCATCTCAATCTGCATTAGGTGTGAGAGATGTTGTTAAAATAACAGACCTATTATTTGCATCAACAGGGGTTATTGGTGAGGAATTTCCTTATATAAAAATAAGAAATAGAATTCCTGAAGCTGTAAAAAAATTGCGTAGTGATCAAAATAAATACATTTGGTTTAAAACCGCAAGCGCAATAATGACCACAGACACAAAGCCAAAACTAGCTTACGAAGAATGCAAAATAGGAAATAAAATTGTTAAAATTTCTGGTATCGCAAAAGGCTCAGGCATGATTCATCCTAACATGGCTACTATGCTTTCATTTATATTTACTGATGCAAATATTCCTTCAGCTTTTTTAAAAGTTTTGTTAAAAAAAGTCTCAGCCACAACATTTAATGCAATAACAGTTGATAGTGACACATCAACAAATGATATGGCTGTAATTTTTGCTACGAACAAAGCTAAAAATTCTAAAATTTACAATGTTTTAGATCCCAAGCTACAAGAGTTCGAAAAAGCATTACACAGATTATGTTTAAATTTGGCAAAACAAATTATTGTTGACGGGGAAGGTGCAAAGAAATTTATTACAGTAAAAGTAATTGGAGCTAAATCATTTGCAATGGCAAAAAATATTGGATTTTCAGTTGCCAATTCTCCTTTAGTAAAAACTGCTATAGCTGGAGAAGATCCAAATTGGGGTAGAATTATTATGGCGGTTGGTAAATCTGGGGAAAATATTATTGCTAATAAAATTCAACTAAAAATTGGAAAATATTTAGTTGCAGAACATAGCAAACAAGCTAAAGATTATAATGAAAAACATCTTAAAGAATATATGAAGTGGGGCTCAATTGATATTGAGGTTAATTTAAATATAGGTACTTCTTCACACGTGGTTTATACTTGTGATTTTACTCATGATTATATTGATATCAATGCTGACTATAGAAATTAATATTTGCTTTTATTTTATTAAAAAATAATTAAGATAAATACTGATGATAAAATATAATTTAACTTGTGAATGTGGAAAAAATTTTGAAAGCTGGTTTTCTAGTTCTGCTGAATATGATATTTTAAAAAGAAAAAAATTTCTTAACTGCATTTATTGTAACTCAAAACTAGTCAAGAAATCCATAATGGCTCCAAACTTATATGGAAAATCAAATGAATTATCTAAAGAAATTAAGAAGGCAAAAAAATTAAGGAATCAACTTGTAGAGTTTAGAAAATATGTAGAAAAAAATTGCAAAGATGTAGGCAATAATTTTGCCCAAGAAGCAAGAAGTATTCACTATGATAATAAAACCTCAAAAAGTATATATGGAAAAGCAACACTAGAAGAAACTTCTGAATTGTTAGAAGAGGGTATAGATGTTATTAGCTTTCCCTGGGTTAAAAAGACAGAAAACTAATCTCTTAAAAAAGTTGAAATATAATTTACTGAAGTATCTTTAGTTATGGACCATTTTTTTAATAATAAATTAAATTTTACCCCAACAATACCATCAAATAAAAATTTTTTTTTACTTACAATTTTCTCTAGCTCAACCGGTGTTAAGAATTTATTCCAGTCATGAGTGCCAATTGGCAACCATCTTAAGATATACTCTGCACCCAATATGGCAAATATGTAGGATTTCAAATTTTGATTTATTGTAGCTACAAACATAATTCCATTTTTGACTATTAAATTTGAACAACTTTCCATGAATAAATTAACATTTGAAACATGTTCAACAATCTCCATATTTAATATTACATCAAATTTATCTTTAGATTTTAAATTTTCTGGAGAGACATTTAAGTATTTAATATCCAATCCTACTCCCTTTGCATGCAATTTTGCTGCTTCAATATTATTTAAAGAAGCATCTATTCCAGTTATATCTGCACCTAATCTTTTCAAAGGTTCGCATAACAAACCACCGCCACATCCTATATCTAAAACTTTTAAATTTTGGAGTGGCGTTTCGCTACCTGAATCAAGGTTAAAATGAGAAATTAACTTATTTTTAATAAAACTAATTCTAGTTGGATTAAAAAGATGTAAAGGTTTAAATTTACCATTAGGATTCCACCAATCTTTGGATAATGCTGAAAACTTTTCTATTTCTTTTTTATCTACTGTAGTCAAAATGATAATAATTTAGATATACTTGTGCATTTTTATAATTAAGAGTATTTATTATTAAAAAATATATAAAGTAAATAAGATATTTTATCATGAAAAGAATAGTATTAAAATTTGGTGGAACATCAGTTGGTAATGTTGAGAATATCAGGAAAGTTGCCAATATTATAAAAAAAAAACATGAAGAAAATAATGAAATTATTGTGGTTGTTTCAGCAATGTCAGGAATAACTAATGATTTAGTATCAAAATCGAATTCTGTTAGTAAAAATTTTGATAAAAAAGAATTAGATGTTTTATTATCCTCAGGCGAACAGGCGTCAAGTGCTTTGCTCTCTGGAGCAATAATTGATTTGGGAATTCAAGCACGATCGTGGTTAGGATGGCAAGTACCTATAATTACCGACAATAATCATACATCTTCTCAAATAATTAAAATTAAAACTAACGAGATTTTAAAATATATAGAAAATCGTTGTGTTGCGGTAATTGCAGGCTTTCAAGGAATTACAGCAAATGACAGGATTACAACTCTAGGCAGAGGTGGTTCTGATTTATCTGCAGTTGCAATTGCTAAATTTTTTGAAACAGATTCTTGCGAAATTTATACAGATGTTGAGGGTGTTCTTACAACAGACCCTAACATAGATGAAAAAGCAAAAAAAATTGAGAAAATATCATATGAAGAAATGTTAGAAATGGCATCGATGGGAGCTAAAGTAATGCAGCCAAGTGCAGTGCAGGCCTCGATGATTGATGATATACCAATACATGTTAGATCAACTTTTACTGAAAAATCTGGAACAAGAATAATTTCAGAAGATAATGTAGACCATAAAAAAGCAGTCACTGGTATAGCTTATTCAAAAAATAATGCTAAAGTTTCTATAGTTGGCGTTATAGATAAGCCAGGCGTAGCAGCAGATATTTTCGAACCAATTGGTAAAAATAATATAAATATCGATATGGTAATTCAAAATACTTCTTTGGATGGCAAAACAGCAAATATAACTTTTACAATAAAACAAGTAGATTTAAAAAAAACTTTAAGCATTATTGAAAAAAACAAAAAAAAAATAAATTATAAAAAAATAACTAATGATGAAAATCTTGCAAAAATATCTATTATTGGTGCGGGCATGATAACAAGTCCCGGAGTAACTCATAAAATGTTTAGATCTTTAGCAGATGAAAAAATAAATATTTTAGCCATTTCAACATCAGAAATAAAAATTTCTGTCTTAGTACAGGAAGATTTGACACAAAAGGCAGTAAAAAAATTGCATAAAACATTTGAACTTAGTTAATAATTAAATGAGCATTAGACCATTTAGAGATATTAAAAGAAAAAAAACACTAAAAATTAAAGTTGGTAAAGTTGAAGTGGGAGGGGATGCTCCTATATCAGTGCAGTCTATGACAAATACTTTAACAACAAATGTAAAGGATACAGTGAAGCAGATTAAGCAGTTAGAAGAAGCGGGCGCCGATATAGTTAGAGTTTCTTGCCCAGATAAAGAATCATCTCTATCATTAAAAAAAATTATAAATCAAGTTAATGTTCCTATAGTAGCAGATATACATTTTCATTATAAAAGAGCAATAGAAGCAGCAATATCTGGAGCTCACTGTCTGAGATTTAATCCTGGAAATATTGGCTCTAAAGAAAAAGTTAAAGAAGTTTTAAAAGCTGCTAAAGATAATAACTGCTCAATAAGAATTGGTGTGAACGCAGGATCCCTAGAAAAAAAATTATTAGAAAAGTATAAAGAACCATGTCCAGAAGCATTAGTTGAAAGCGCCCAAAATAATATAAAAATATTAGAGGATGAAAATTTTTTTAACTTTAAAATAAGTGTAAAATCATCTGATGTTTTTTTAGCGACCAAAGCATATAGATCTTTATCATCAGTGTGTGATTATCCGCTGCATTTGGGAATTACTGAAGCCGGAGGTTTAATGCCAGGAAGCGTTAAGTCTGCTATTGGAATTGGCATGCTACTGAACGAAGGTATAGGAGATACTATAAGAGTTTCTTTATCAGCAGACCCAATAGAGGAAGTAAAAATTGGTTATGAAATTTTAAAGTCATTAAACTTAAGACATAGAGGAGTTAATATTATTTCTTGTCCTTCATGTGCTAGGCAGGCATTCCCAGTTATTGATACTGTAAAGATTTTAGAGCAAAAACTTTCGCATATTAGAACACCTATAACGTTGTCTATTATTGGATGTGTTGTTAATGGCCCAGGAGAAGCTTCCCAAACACAAATTGGGTTGACAGGGGGTGGAAAAGATAATCATATGATATACTTATCTGGTTTACCACACCATAAAATAGCAAGTGATAAAATAATAGAAGAAGTTATTACTTTAGTTGAAAAAAAATCTGAAGAATTAAGCAACAACTAAATAAATTTATGATTCCCGTAGAAAAAGTTAAATCTATTACAGATACATACGAAACCTTAGAAAAAGAATTAGCCTCAGGCAATATTGATAAAAAAGATTTTGTTAGGAAATCTAAAGAATATTCTAAAATTGGCGAAATTATTAAAGAAGCAAGAGGTTATGTGAGCTTTAAAAGAGAGAGAGAAGAATTATTGAAAATCATAGATGAGGAAAATGGAGATAAAGAAATAAAAGGTTTAGCTACAAAAGAACTTGAAGAATTACTAAAAAAAAAAGAAGGCTATGAAAAAATACTTAAAATATATCTTTTACCAAAAGATGAAGCAGATGGTAAAAATGCTATACTAGAAATAAGAGCAGGGACAGGTGGATTGGAAGCAACTTTATTTGTAGCCGATCTTTATAAAATGTATGAAAAATTATGTAGTATTAAAAAATGGGAATTCGAAATTATTAATATTTCAAAAAGTGAAGCCGGAGGTTATAAAGAGGTTATTGTTTTAATAAAGGGAACAGATATTTATTCTTTTTTAAAATATGAATCTGGTGTTCATAGGGTGCAGCGTGTTCCTGACACAGAAACGCAAGGTAGAATTCATACATCAGCCGCAACAGTAGCGGTTCTACCTGAGGCTGAGGAAGTAGATATAAAAATAAATGAGAAAGATTTGAGAGTTGATGTTTTTAGATCTGGAGGCCCAGGAGGACAATCTGTAAATACAACTGATAGTGCTGTAAGAATAACACACTTACCTACGGGAACGGTAGTTAGTCAACAAGATGAAAAATCACAACATAAGAATAGAGCTAAAGCCATGAAAATTTTGAGATCTAGAGTGTATGAGGCAGAAAGAGAAAAAAAGGACAAGGAAAGATCAAAAGATAGAAAGAGTCAAATAGGATCAGGAGATAGATCTGAAAGAATTCGTACTTATAATTTTCCACAAGGCAGAGTTACAGACCACAGAATAAATTTAACTTTACACAAACTTGAAGAATTTTTAAACGGAGATGCGTTTGAAGAGTTAAGCCAAAGTTTAAGACTACAAGATCAAGAAATAAAATTAGCCAATTTAAAGCAGTAAAATGATTTTAGAAGAAACTATAAAAGAGGCTTCAAAAGTTTTAAAAAAACATGATATTATTTCACATACGCTAGATGCTGAAGTAATACTTTCTGATATTATTGGAGTTACAAGAGAGTTTTTACTAACCAATAACAATTTAAGTATCTCAAAAAAAATACTAAAGAAGTATAACTCTGCAATTAATCGCAGAATTAATAGAGAACCTGTTGCTTATATTATAGGAAAAAAGGAATTTTGGAGTCAAAATTTCTTAGTAAATAATTCAACACTTGTACCTAGGCCTGAAACTGAAATATTAATATATAAATTAATAAGTTTTTTCAAAAATAAAAAAATAAATGTTTTAGATATTGGAACTGGTTCAGGCTGTATACTGCTATCAATACTAAAGGAATTAAATTTATCAAAGGGCATCGGTATAGATATATCGAGAAAAGCTATTCAAATTGCTAAATTAAATTCTAAAAATCTAAATTTATCATCAAGATCAAAGTTTAAGGTTTTTGACTTAAAAAAATTTAATACAGGAAAATATGATTTAATCGTTTCAAATCCACCATATATTCCTTCAAAAGATATTAAAAATTTAAGCAGGGATATAATAAATTATGAACCTTTAATTGCGTTAAATGGTGGTTGTGATGGACTTGATTTAATAAAAAAAGTTATTTATCAAGCTAATAATTTACTAAGAATAAACGGAATGTTAGCAATAGAAATTGGACACCATCAATATAAAAGAGTTTCAAATATTTTAAAAAAATGCAAGTTTATTGAATTCAGCAAAGAATATGATTATAAGCGCAATGTGCGTTGCATAATAAGCACTAAAACAGGAAATAACTAAATTTTTAAAAAATTATTTTGACAAATTAAATTATTAATGAATAAGGTGATAAAAAATCCTAAATATAAATAGGGTATTTCAATTAAATATATGTTTCAACGCAAACCGAGAAGATTTAGCAGGCGTCATTCAAATGGTAGAAGCTTTCATTCTAATGAAAAAGCTCCTGACCAACTAGGATTAAGAGGAAATTCATTTTCTAAATCTTACCCAAGAAATAATTTTCAATCACAAAAAAGTGCAGAAAAATTAGTTGAAAAATATACTGGATTAGCAAAAGAAGCACTAACTTCAGGCGATAGAGTTTTATCTGAAAGCTATTTCCAATACGCAGATCACTATATACGAATTGTTGAGGAAAAATCTCTAAATCAAAATAAGGTAGTAAACGTTAATAAAGAAACTTCACTCGAAGTAACTAATAACAATCAGGACAGTCAAAATCAGGACAGTCAAAATCAAGACAGTCAAAATCAGAAAGTTCAAGAAAAAAAATAATTTTAAACTTGCTATTGTTTTAGGGCAACCAATTCAGAAATTAATACATCGGTTTTTATTCTCTCAATTTCAAATTCTTGTCTTTCTTCCCCTTTTAAAATTTTTCCAGAAGGAAGTTTTAATTTTTGAGAGTTCACACTTTTTCCATTTAGTCTTACTTCGTAATGCAAATGTGGACCCGTAGACATACCAGTGGATCCAACATATCCAATAATTTCACCTTGTCTTATTTTTTTTCCTTTCTTTATTCCTTTGGCAAAATTTTTCATATGCGCGTAAACAGTTTCATAGGTAGAATTGTGTTTTATTTTGACACAGTTTCCGCCTCCACCACACCACTGAGCTGAAGCAATAGTTCCGCTTCCAGAAGCCATAATCGGTGTTCCTGCAGGCGCAGCAAAATCTGTACCTGCATGTTTTTTATTATAACCAAGTATAGGATGTTTCCTCATGCCAAAAGGAGAAGATAATCTTGCGCCATTTATTGGACTTTTCATTAAAGCTTTTTCTACACTTTTTCCACTTATATCAAAATAACTATAATTTTTGTCATTGCCAAATCTATATAACGTAATTTCTTTTCCATTAACAGACATGTGAGCATAATAGATGGCACCACTTTTTACAAACACACCATTCTCATCAAAAAATTTGTCATACACAATTTGAAAGTAATCATTTTTTCTAATATCTCTTTGAAAATCTATTTCAAAACCAAAAATTCTTGCAAACTCAACTATAGTACTAGAATTTATTTTTGCATCTGTTGCAGATTTATAGAGACTATTTTTAATTACATTTTCTGCTAAAACCTGTTTTTTATATAGCTGAGTAATAATTTTTTGTGAATGAATAACACCCAGCTCATCTTTCTTTATTTCCACAATTGCACTTTTTGTAATTGGAATAGAAAATTTTTCTATTAAATTATCTTTATTTGACATGCTTTTTTTAACAATTATAGCAATTTCATTACCGGGCAATAATTTATTATTACTATATTTTCCATATTCATTAATGACCATTTGTATTTCTGAACTTTTGATATTTATTTTTTTAAGTATTTTTTCAACGCTATCACCACTTTTTATTTTATAATTTATATTAGCGTAAGGTGAGGTAATTTTTTTAAAAAAAAAGTCTTTAATTGTGACCAGATCTATTTTTTCTATTGAGCTTTTTTTCTTTATACTCTTAACTTTGTCATCATTTTTATAAATAATTGTTATAAGAATAAATGAAAAAATGAGTAAAAAAGATAAAAAATATTTTAATTTCTCTTTATTTATCGTATTTTTTTGAAACATAAGTCAGCAAGAATTATCATTATTGGCATATATATTTTTTTTATATAATTGATTTAATATATCAATTTTTTTAAATTTGCTTAAAAAATCCTTAATTTGCTCAATATTTCTGCCAATATTCGCCTTGATTTATTCGAAATTTAGCCTATAACCAACGGTCCAACCCCAAAAAAAGCTTAATTTATTAGCTTAATTATGGAGTTGTTA
>Ga0209709_10003781_pt1 | contig 12443 bp, 13 predicted proteins | sample ArcticOcean_MG_C_2_FD_187435 | JGI IMG/M metagenome (GOLD analysis project Ga0209709, IMG submission 187435) | Marine microbial communities from western Arctic Ocean - ArcticOcean_MG_CB4_136 (SPAdes) (version 2) | ecosystem: Environmental > Aquatic > Marine > Oceanic | place: Arctic Ocean... | reverse complement strand
CATGATCCTCTGGCGGCAGGAGTGTGCCTTTTCCCGGATTTGGTGAAAACCGAAAAACGTTATGTGGATGTAGAGTTGAATGGAGAATTAACCCGCGGAATGACCGTGGTGGACCGGCGCGGCAGAACACCTTTAGGTGAGGATAATATGCAGGTGGCGCTAGAAGTTGATGCAGAACGTTTTAAGAAGCAACTCATGCAAAGTCTGCTGGTTTGGGTTCAGGAAGGATGATGTTTCGGCCGGCGTGTTATCGTCCGACGTGTATAAGAGTGTAAGTGTTGTGAGTAGGGCTTTGATCTTCAGGCAGTAAGAACAAACTGATTATCATCCATCAACTCCAGTCCGGAACCAACCCAGTCTTCCGGCGAAAATTCCTGCAGAAGTACAACAACCTCTTTGCGTGCTTCCAGGTCAACCGGGGAATAAGGCAACCGGAAAACAGGCTGTGTTGCACCCGTCATGCTCAGGACTGTATTCAGGGCATTTGGGCTGGGAACATGAAAAAGCCAGGACATCAGCGGTTGTAAACGGTCATTAAGCATTGGATCATCTGAATCCATCAGGCGCCGCATCAATCCCGGCATTAAATTACTGATCACTGAAATCACTCCGTGTGAACCGTGACGGTGACGTCCTTCAAAACACTGGTCATCATTTCCTGACCAGCAGGCAATTCCTTTTGACTCATAATGTGCCATCCGTTCGTTTCCTGCACACTCTTTGACACCAATCAGGTTTGGATGTTGAGCCAGTTCTTCAATTAATTCCGGCTGCAGATCCTGTCCGGTCCTTCCGGGAACGTTGTAAATTATGGAAGGCCCCAAATCTAAAACACGCTTAAAATGCTCTCTTAGTCCTGCATCAGAGGTTTTACCGTAATATGGATTTATCTGAAGGGCTGCGTTCATTCCAAATGCAAATCCATATTTGGTGCCCTTTATTGCTTCGCGGGTGTTGTTGCTTCCGGTGTTGCCGACTATTGCCAGACGGTCGCTGAATTTGTTTACACTGTGTGCAATCAGCATCAGATGCTCTTCCCAGTCCATCAAATGACCTTCGCCGGTGGTTCCGCAGACAATCAGGCCCTGCACACCATTTTTTATCTGTGCTTCAACCAGAAAGTCATAACTATCCAGATCAACATCTCCATCCAGTTTGTAAGGAGTTTTAATTGCGGTCATCAGACTCGCAGATTTTATTTTTTCCATTTTATGATGTTAACTGTTCCAGCCCGAAATACTGTATGTTATTTGATTTTTCTGTTTTTGCTGCAAAAATATATCAAGCAACTAAAGTTTATTAAATATTTGCACAGTTTACTTTAATCAGCAGAAACGTTCAAGGCAGGCAGAGAAAATAATTATGGAGCTTTTTTAAGGTTGGATTCATAATAACGCGTGTAAAGATTCCCTCGCTCTGTAAACCGCACCCCATAAACATTGCTCCGCAGTCCCGGACGGAAAAAACTGTTTTCTATCACACCAAGCCACTGATCGGTCAAATGTTTTTTCAAAACTATCTGCACACGGTCACCGTCCTGAAATCGAGGGTTGATGGCTTTCGGCATCGGACAGACCTTTTTATAGAGTGATGTGTCTCCATAGCAAATCCACGAAGCCCGGATGATAATGCCGATACGCTGCGGCCCACCGTTTACCTGAATAAAGTCAGATGGTGAAAAAGAAGTGATGACTTTGCGGGAAGTGTTTACGATGCGGTCAAAAACCTCCAGTTCATAGGCACGATACTCGGCAAATGCTGCACTTGAACTCAGCAGCAAAAATACTAAAGTAAAATTAAAGCGAACTATCCGGTTCATCGGATTACTCCTTCCAGTTTGGCTCCGTCATATATCGTATCCTGATCCAATACTCCGTTCATGGAAGAACCGTTAAAAATGCTTTTTGAAAAATCTGCTTTTGTTAAATTTGCATTATCAAGATTTACATCATTCAACTCTGTTCCACTGGCTTTTGCGTCCATCAATAAAACCTCATTCAAAATGGAAGTATTCAAACGTGCATTGTTCATTGTTGCAGAAAGGAGTCTGGCCCGGCTCAAGTCACATTCCTGAAGAGAGGCTTCCGAAAAATTGCAAAAATTTAAAATGGAGCCCTGCATCTGAGATGAATCAAGGTGAGCACCGATGAACTCTGAACCGCTGAAATCTGCATCTGCTGCTTTGAGATCAACGGAACGACAGGCACTGAAATCACAGACATGCATTTTTGCTCCACTAAAATTTACTGCAGATAAAGATGTAAATGAAAAATCGCAGAGATCTCCCTTGACGTTAAGCAGTACCGAATCTTTGATAAAAGAACCACTAAAATCAATACTATGCATAATTGACTGACGGAAATTTACTTCTATCAGGACACAGTCACGTAAATCTGACTTACTCAGATCGCATTCTATAAAAGAGGATTCCTGCATGTGGCTGCCGTATATCTCACAATCATCTATAATACATTCTTTAAAGTTAGCAAAAGCAAAATCGGAGCCGTTGAAAGTACTTCCAGTAAATTTGCACTTTGTAAAAATTGCTCCCTCAAAATTAAACTTATCAAGATTCAATGCAGTTATATTTACCTCCTTTATTGGAGACCTGCGCTTTACCAGACGTTCAATTTCTTTTCTGGTGATATCGGCCATTAGTTCGTTTAATATTGATCGGTTATGATACAAAAAAATTCCCGAATCGGAGTTCGGGACTTCCATCTGATATTTTACTTTTTTGCCTCAGTGCGTCAGTCTCTTTTACAAAGAACAAGAATGACTGCCAGAAACTTAAAAGTTCAGGCTGGCATCCTGAAAAAATATTGCTGGTAGTTTTTCAAAAGCTCTTTGCAGGAGTTAAACTTGATTCCGTTTTCGTCGAAACTATAGGCTTTGTCTGTTGCAGTCGCCGGCACATTGAAACGTGAACGGCGTACATTTATTACTGTTCCAGTCAAGATTTTGCCGGTAATGAAAACCACACCTCCATTTGAAATTCTGTTCAAATCTTTTATTTCTATGTGGCTTTCTCGTTTTCTTAGATTTGTGAAAGCACTAATAACATTTTTTTCGGCCTCTGTTTCAAATTCACTCAGGGTTTCAATTTTTTCCTCATTCCAACCACCATCCTCAAGCTGCTCAAGAATAGTATCAATTTCTGTTAAATTATCCTGCAGAGACTGCAATGATGTATCTGTCAGTTTTTGGAGTTCGTTAAACTGCTTTCGGTTGTTTGTTGTAATACCAACCTCTAAAATAGTATGGGGCTCACTGTTTTCTTCACTAACTTCGTTACTTTTAGTATCTTTTGTTCCAGGCAAACCAACATTCGGCAGCAGAATAAGATTTCCGGCTTGAAGAACACCTCCGTAAACATAACCGTATGGTGCCGTGACCTGGAGAGTTGAACCGCAAAAAACTTTTGAGTTCAGGACAAAGTCATCTACTAAAAGATGTTCTCCGACATTTGCCTGAGTGTCAGTCATGTCGCTTGTATGAAGCGATCTGCCGCATTGAACGATGGCACCTTTGATACCATGTGCGACTCGGATTTCACCGAGTGAGCGTAGTCGTGCTTTTCCTACGGAACCTCCAATATCTATCCGTACTGCTTCCACACTGCAGCGATCAGCAACATTACCCCGTATTTTTACAATTCCGTCAAAACGAAGGTGTCCTGTGGAGGCATCAACTTTATCGACTACTTTTATCTTTTCCACCGAAATGCTGTCGCTATTTAGACAGACAACTCCGGATTTTGTTGCAATGATATGAGTACCTTCCGGATTGTACCTGGTGTTTCGTCCCGGACGGATACGATATTGTTTTCCGGATTTTGCAGTAATCATCTTTCCGGTAATACTATAGCCGTTTTCACCCATTGTGGCCGACATCAACCGTACCAGTTCCTGTCCTTCTTCTACTTTCTGTAAAACAGGTACCTCTTCAAGTTTTACCGCAGTTCCCAAAGCAGGTCGAGACTTCTCCGGAATAAAAAGCAGTTCCGGATACCCATTTTTTCCATGTACAACCGTTTTCCCGCTAGCGACTAAAGCCGGTTCATAAAAAATCTTATCTGCAATAATATTTTTAATATTTTTGCTGCTGATTCCCTGAAAAATATTTTTCCCCTCGAGAGCAGCAATAATAAGCTCCACCGTCAGAGGATCACCTTCTTCACTTGGAGGAATGATATTTACATAGGCCCTTGACTGATCTTCACTGAGTTCAATCTGCAAAGTGTAATCATTAGTTTCTACATCCGACAGGTAATCAAATTCACCGCTTGTTCGATTATATATTTCGAGCAATTGTTCCGGAACATAGTTCAAGTTCCTCAGGTGAAGTTCTGCCTGAATATCATCCATGTTGGCAGTTTCTGCTCCCACAAGCTGCTCTGGAATACGCAGCATCACTTTACCTTCGTTAATCGTAATTTTATATAATTCAGCCTTGGCCATTGCTTGAGTGTAGAATGTTGGGTCTTGAGTGGAGGGTGGTGTTGACTTTCGGACTTAATTCGTTAATTGTTTCATTTCCTCCTGACTCAAAGCTCTGCTTTCACCGGACTGCAAGTCACCTAAAGAAACCGTTCCAACCTGGAAGCGCTTAATTTTTTGCACCGGATAACCTAAGTCTAGAAGCATTTTTTTGATTTGCCGGTTTGTTCCTTCCCTGAGAAAGACTTCAAGCCATGTTTTATCGTTTACAGTATGCAGAGTTTTTACCCGTACAGGCTGGTGTTTGCGTTTTTCAATCACCGGCCCTTTCCGCAAAGTTGACAGAGCTGAATTCTCAACGATACCACGTACCTTAACAAAATAACCTTTCCAAACCTTGTGACGGGGATGCATCAGTTGCTGGGCCAATTCACCGTCGTTGGTCAGTAAAATCAAGCCTTCTGCATCATAATCAAGCCGTCCTACAGGAAAAAGTCTGGCTGAAGTTCTAGGAAAAAAGTCGCTGATTGTGGTGCGTCCCTCAGGATCGTTGAGGGTCGTGATGCAATTTTTAGGCTTGTAAAGAGCATATACCTGCGTTTTTTGACCCTGAGGTAATTTTACCCGCCGTCCTTCCACGCTCAAGTGGTCTTTTCCAACGAGCATTTTCTGTCCCATCTTCAGGACAGTTTGACCATTCAGACTCACTTCGCCGGCCAAAATTAATTTTTCTGCGGCACGTCTTGACGCAATTCCGGCCTGGGCAATAACTTTTTGGATCCGTACAGGCTCTGCTAAATGAAAATTTTGCATCAGCTGGCACCTTCTGTTTGAAGAAAAGAAGGGTCCTCTTGTATACTCAATAAAACTTTTTCTGCAGCAAGCTGACTGGCCAGTTTTTTGCTGGCACCGCTCCCTCGTCCATATTCTTTTTCTTTGACATAAACTGCCATCGTAAATTCCTTTTCATGATCAGGACCAGATTCTTCAACCAGTTCATATGTCGAGGGAATTCCCATTATTTTCTGTACATGTTCCTGCAGTTCTGACTTATAATCTCGTGTAATATAACCCTCTGCATCTTGCGGCAAATATGGAAGAAAAATTTTGCGAATTACTCTGTTGATTTGGGAAAGTCCGTGTTCTTCACGGCTGTCAAGGTAGATAGCTGCCATAACTGCTTCAAAGGTGTCAGCCAGCAAAGATTTTTTCTTTCGCCCACCTGTCATTTCTTCACCCCTGCCAAGTAACAAACATTCGCCTAATTCCAGGGTCTCGGCCTGTTTGCTGAGTCCAGATTCACTGACCAGGCTTGCCCGGAATTTTGAGAGTCCTCCCTCATCTAGTTCCGGGAACCCTTCCATCAGCATTTCACTGATCACCAGGTCCAGGACTGCATCACCAAGAAACTCAATCCTTTCGTTATTGCCGTAATTTTCATCTGACTCCTCAGGGAGAAAAGATTTATGCGTCAGTGCTTGGCGGAGAATATCCGGTTTTTTGAATTGATAATCAACACGTTGACATAAGCGGATCCATTCTTGTTTCATCATTTTACCTCTTTCTTCGTTTGCACCAGACGCGAATGGTTTGTGGACTGTAGAACCCAAGGCTCAGATAATGCACCAGACCGTCTGAAACAGTTTGCTCTATTTCGATAAGTGAAGCACCTCCGGGACAGGCTGAACTAATTTTTGCCGGGCCGCCAATTTGGCTGTCTGTGAATAGCATACTGACGCTGGATATTTCCCCATCGTTCTTTTCACGCAGCATTTCTGTATCGTGATAAACACGCACGGTATAACAACCTGAAAGCATAACCGAAAGTACGAAAGCAATCAGCAATGATAAGATAGACGTAGCATTAAAGATGAATTTTAAGTTGATCATTTGCCAAAATTTTGAAGGGTTGCAGAGCAGCAACCAGATTTCTGCTGTGAGTTCAGAGTCAAAACTGACGGCTTCGACATTACAAACAACAAGCAAATTCTTAAAATTATTATCACGACTAATGTAGCCCATTTACACACTCTATGACAAGTTTTATTGATACTCACTGCCACCTTGACATCCTGGAATCAACTCCGGAAGAATCAATTATTGAAGCAAAACAGGCAGGTGTTCAACGGATGGTTACTATTGCTGTAGATGAGCCATCTCTGGATTTCGTTTCAAGTACAGTACAGGAATTTCCTTCTGTTTACGGAAGTGTTGGTTTTCATCCGCATGATGCTTCAAAACTTACAACGTCGCTATTACAAAAAATTCGGCAACTTGCCGAAGAACAGCATAAACTGATTGCAATTGGGGAAATTGGGCTTGATTATCATTATATGAACAGTCCTGCTGAGATCCAGCAACAGGCGTTCCGAAAACAGCTTCAACTGGCAGTTGAGCTCAATCTTCCAGTTATCCTGCACAGCCGGGAAGCAGAAACCGATACCCTGAAAATTCTGCAGGAGTTTCCGGTACCATCTCTTGGTGTGGCACACAGTTTCACCAGTTCAATTGAAATGGCCAAAATACTTGTGGATATGGGATGGTATCTGGGCATTAATGGAATAGTAACTTTTAAGAATGCGGAAGATTTACAAGAAGTGGTGCGTTGGCTTCCACTTGAGCATTTACTTCTGGAAACAGACTCACCCTTTCTTGCCCCAATTCCCTTTCGTGGAAAACCCAACAAACCGGCACACATTCCCACCATTGCCAATTTTATTGCTAAGTTGAAAAAAATTACCCTGGAGGAATTAGCACAACAAACTACAGCAAACGCGGAACGCTTGTTTAACTTTCCTGAGTGAATTGTGCCGCATTCTTATATAAAGTCCTGTATCGAAAATCCTTCCATAATATTATATAAAATTCTGTAAAAACAATAGTCTGCGTCTATAATAATTGAACTTTTTTTTGCGTTTATTGATTTCCTAACTGGCATGCAAAGATGCAGAAAAAAATTTAACGCATTTTGTTAAACCAGGATTTTTCGGTTGTAATCATCTAATGTTTCATAATTAATTCAGATCAACTGTTTGAATTTTCACAGTTATTGCTAATCCTAAAGCGTGTTACAAAAATAACTATTTAAATAATTAATTTTTGAGGCTTTAAAACCTCATTTCATAAACATTGGTAGAAAACTTTTTATGGAACAGGGTACTCTAGTTGGGACTATTTTAGCATGGTTTATGTTGTTATTTGCCATGATGTTTAATTTTTCTACGTTATCATTGAACATCGGAAATGGAGTTTACTTCTGGGACACTCCTTCATTAATGATCGTTTTTGGAGGAACTATTGCCTCCACATTTATTTCGCATCCTATGGCAGATGCGAAGGGATTTTTGGGCATCATCGGCAAGTCATGGAAGCCGAATTCTGTTCAACTTGTAGAAACGTTGACCTTGATTGTTGACGTTTCTAAAATTGCCCGGAAAAATATCCTGGCAATTGAAGATGCACTGCCCAGCATCGAAAACCTTTTCTTGCGAGGAGGATTAAGACTGGTGGTGGATCGGGCTGACCGGGAAGCAATTGTGAACATGATGGCACACGAAGTAAAGTACACAATGGCCGGCAAGGATAATGAGATTGCTGTTGTTGGTACTATGGCTTCACTCTGTCCTGCATGGGGGATGCTTGGAACGCTGGTTGGACTGGTGCTGCTTCTACAGAACCTTGATGATCCTTCCGCGATTGGCCCTGCAATGGCTGTGGCTTTGATTACCACCTTTTATGGATCCCTTTTTGCGAATACCATTTTTTCTCCAGCCAAAAAGAAGCTTGAACTCTATGCGGGTGAACAAAAAGTTTTGATGGAAATGATCCGTGACGGCGTACTTTACATTGAGGGAGGACAACGTCCAGATTTTATTGAAAACGACTTGATGAACTATCTGCCACCCGTTCAAAAAACAATGTATGAAGCTTTGAAGTTTGAAGGCGGCGATAGCGGCGGCGGAGAGTAATCTGAACCTAAAAAAGGAGTAAATAATGGCTCAGATGATTGATGAGGAAGATTGTGAAATTTGTATTCCTTTTGATCAGGAATGGATTTTTACTTATGGTGATTTGGTAACTCTCCTGCTTTGCTTTTTCATTTTGCTCTTTTCCATGTGCAAGACTGATATCGAAAAAAGCAAACAAATTTCTGAAAGTTTCAAAAGCATGCCGCCGGGCAGTCCCTTTATTTTCAGTGGACAATCTTCAAATTTGGATAAAGCTTCAAAGGAGCTTGAACAGTTGGATGTACCTGATGATGTGTCAATCAATGCCTCAAAGGCTGGACTGGAGGTTACATTCAGCAAAACAGTGGCCTTTGAACAAGGTTCTGTATCAATTTCTGAGAAAGCAAAAAAGACTTTGATCAAGATGCTGCCAATTATTGGGCAGATGCAGAACAATATTGAAATATCAGGACACACCGATGAATCTGATTCAAATCAGAAATATCCATCAAACTGGGATCTTTCTGTAGCACGAGCAAGCGTTATTGCCGCTTTTCTGGAATCAAAACTTATTCCAGTAAATCGTATCCAGGTAGCCGGATATGGTGATTCCCGTCCAAGATTTAATCCGGATACAGCTTATAAACGTAACTTGAACCGACGTGTACAGATTCTGCTCCTTCCTGAAGATCAAACACGTTAGTTTCTCTGAAACCCTTAACTTAATACTGTGTACCTGAGATGGGACAACTCATTGATGAGGATGATTGCGAAGTTTGTGTTCCGTTCGATCAGGAGTGGATTTTTACTTATGGTGATTTGGTAACGCTCCTACTTTGCTTTTTCATCTTGCTCTTTTCATCCTGCAAATATGAAACAATGAAATTCAAAAGCCTGGCTGCGAGTTTTAAACCTCTGCCGGCTGGTACTCCGTTTTTGAATGAGGGTAAAGACTCAATCGTTGAGCAGATTGCCCAGCAGTTGGAGGAAAGTGAGCTGGGAGATGACGCAAATATCAATGTTGAAGAAAAAGGGGTTGTTGTCTCTTTTAAAGCAAGTGCATATTTTAAAACAGATTCTGCCAAGTTGAATGCAAAGGCAGTCAAGGAAATGACTCGTTTCTCCAAACTCATTTTTCTCTTGCCCAACAAAATCCAAATCGAAGGACATACTGAAAAAAAACAACCAGATAATTGGGATTCAACCTGGGAACTAGCTGGCGCACGTGCCTCGAAGATTGCTCGATTTTTTATTGAAAACGGGCTGGATCCAAAAAAAATAACAATCAAGAGCTTTGGTTCGTCACGTCCGCGTTTCCGTGAAGCTTCACCTACTCAAAGAAGCTTAAACAACCGGGTAGAAATTGTTGTCCTACCGTAATAGCCACAATCAATCCATATTCCGCCCGTAAACAATAGACTCCTGAAAATCGTAGTTTTTAAGTTTTTGCTCCGGAAGTTCTTCCGGACTTATTTCACGGAAACCGCATTGAGTAAAAACATGTGAGGTGGCAGTACTTAAAGCGAATGCAAGTTTGCAGTTTTCAGAGCGGATTTTTTCAGAAGCAGCCTGAATCAGTTCACTGCCGATCCCCTGATTACGATATGATTTATTCACTGCCAGACTGGCAATTTCTGCAGCAGAACCATCTGGATAATAAATAACTTCGCAGCAACCAACAACGTCTTCATCAATACAAAACACCAGATAATTATCAATTTGCTGTCCAATGTAGGAAGACGTGCGTAAAACAATTGCTGCATGCTGAACCGGACTTTTGAGGATTTCCAAAATAGACTGCAAATCACTAAGCTGTGCAGGACGAGTGCGTTTGTATGAACTGTTTGTAATCATTACTCCGGCTCCTTTTGGAGTAAGCAGCTCTGCGAGCAGGGCACCCTCAACCCTGCCGTCCAGCAGATGACACCGTTCAACACCATGAACACAGGCTTCAGCCAGTACATTCAATTGCAGGCGCTGTGATGAAGGTAAATCCGGATTTTTTTTCAACCATTGCTGAACACTTTCTGTTGTCATTTCCAGAGAATCTGAGCCATCAATTTGCGGCAATGTTAAAGTATCCAGTATAATAAATTTTTTTGCACGTAGGCGGGTTGCCACTTCAAAGGCAACCTGATTTGGATCAAGAATCCACAATCTTCCCTTTTCTCCCAATGCAAAAGGTGGTAGTATAACAAGCTTTGAGTTTGAAATTTCCTGACGGAGTGTTTCCAGGTCAAGTCCGCAAACGTTTCCAGTGAAGTGTGTCCCGAAATTTCCAGAAAAAGATTTTTTCTCTGCAAACATGAAATGACCAGTTAAGGTTTGAAGCTGCCGACTACAACTCCTGAACCGAGTCAGTAACTGCCAGTTTGCATTAGAAATTGCCTGTTCAATCAGCGGCAAATGACTCTCTTCCGCAACAAGAATACCGTCTTCAGTTTGGCAAACAAGACCACCATCAGTTAGAGACTTGCGGATCTGTGTTTCTGCGCCATGGATCAAAACGATTCTGATACCAACTTGTTGCAAGAGCGCTAAATCTTCAATTACTCTGAAATTGTGACCATTAAGCAAATCTCCGCTTAGTTGAACCACGAAAGTTTGCTGATGGAACTCCTCCAGATAGGGCAGGGAAGCCCGTAAATTATGAATAAAACCGGACAACTCCGGATCAAGAGAATGCTGTGGCATGGGTTATATTAAAAAAAAAGTTGACCTGGAATCTTCAGGGCAAAGTAAACAAAAAGCGAAAGTTCTTTCAATCGTAATTCCTACTTTCAACAGCGCAAAACTGTTGTCAATCTGTCTTGAAGCCCTTGAAAAACAAACTGCGCAAAAAACCTGTTTTGAAGTTACAGTTGCAGACGATGGTTCTACAGATGAAACTTTGCAGATGCTGCAGCAGTTTAAAGCACGCTCTGAGTTACAGCTTCAATGGACTACAATTCCGAATTCCGGTCCAGGTAATGCCCGTAATGCCGGAGTTGCTTTATCTTCCGGAACATGGATCGGGTTTATGGACGCGGATGTTATTCCACATCCGGACTGGGTGAAAAATGCACTTAAGCTAATTCAGCAAAAACCGGAAGCTGGAGCATTTGAGGGCCGAACAGAAGTCACTCAACGCAGCCGGGCTACGCCATTCACGCATCAAACCGAAAACCTTGACGGCGGACGCTACCCAACATGTAATTTTCTTGTCCGCCGAAACTTAGCACATTTTCACCCGGCTTATCTTATTCCTTTCCGGGAGGACACAGATTTAGCGTTCAGCATTTTAGCTGCAGGATTTTCGATTATATTTGCTCCCGAACTAATTGTGGAGCATCCCCCCCTACCTTCAAGCTATTTACGGCCTCTGGTTTTAGCACAAAGATATTATTATGACGGTTTATTGTCTCGGAGATTTCCCAGTCGTTACCGTAATGATTTGGACGCACATCAGATAATTGGTCTCAAAATTCCACATTTGAAGAAGAAATTATACTCTTTATTTGTGCTTTCTCAAATTGTTTTTCTTGGATCACAGCTTTTAGGTTTATCAGGCAAGGGTTTGTTTCTGGCAGGAAGTGCCTACCTTTTGTGCCTGCTAATGACTGCCGGAGCAAGTCTGCGCTTTGCAAATTGGCGGGATCTTTCGCTCAAAGACTGGCTTGTCTTTATTTGCCAGCAGCACGTGCTGCCGTGGGTGATGGGATATTCACTGTTTCGGGGCTGGTTGGATTTTCGAGGAGAACCTGAGTATTCTGACATGTAATTGTGACGTCAGAACTATACGATAATTTGACTATTTACTCAAAGCAATTCAGAATTGAAGACCACCCTTTGAAGAGTTGTGCAAGGACGTCAACTTCTGGTCTTATTTTAATTTGTCGTTGAATGCAGATACATGGAATTATTTAGTTTGTATTCAAAGACAAACTGACTCAGGCTCAGTAAAGCAAAAGATTTAAATTAGAAAATAAGTGTAATTCAAGATGTTTGTTACCTATAAACTTTCAGAAAAATCATTTAAAAAACTCCGGAAAAAAGGAGTCAGTGATGTTGCTCTAAA
>Ga0209709_10003779_pt1 | contig 12448 bp, 13 predicted proteins | sample ArcticOcean_MG_C_2_FD_187435 | JGI IMG/M metagenome (GOLD analysis project Ga0209709, IMG submission 187435) | Marine microbial communities from western Arctic Ocean - ArcticOcean_MG_CB4_136 (SPAdes) (version 2) | ecosystem: Environmental > Aquatic > Marine > Oceanic | place: Arctic Ocean... | reverse complement strand
AACCCTTAATGCGGAGAATAAAAGAACAGAAGAGAGAAAATAAAAAATGTATTCCATTATCGGTATTTCGCTTCATTTTTTCTATCTTCGGAAATTTTCTTTTCATTCTTGTCGCCAACATCTAATAACATCTCCTTGGTATAAAGAAGGTCGCCTCTATGTTCACCGTGATAATCAAAAATTCTTGTTTCAACAATTGAATCAACAGGGCACGACTCCTCGCAGAAACCACAAAAAATACATTTAGTTAAATCGATGTCATAACGAGTTGTTCTTCTGGTGTCATCCTCCCTCAACTCTGACTCAATAGTAATTGCCATTGCTGGGCACACGGCCTCACAAAGCTTACAAGCTATGCAACGCTCTTCACCATTTGGGTAGCGCCTAAGCGCAAGAAGACCTCTAAATCTAGGTGACTGTGGAGTTCTTTCTTCTGGGTATTGAATTGTTACCTTTTTAGAAAAAAAATAACGGCCAGTTAATCCCAAACCAATCACAAGCTCATAAAGAAATAAACTCTTAAATAAATCTATAATTTTTTTAACGAATATCATTTTTAGTGGAACATTCCTTTATAAGATGTCTGCATCATTATGCCAATAAATACTATCCAAACCAGCGTAATTGGAATAAATACTTTCCAGCCTAATCGCATAATTTGATCGTACCGGTACCTAGGAAAAGTTGCCCTAAACCAAAGAAAGAAGAACAGCAAAAAACCAACTTTAATAAATAACCATGGAGCTCCATTAGGTAGGAATTCTACTGGGGATAACCAACCACCTAGGAACATTAATGCAGCCAACATAGAAACTAAAATCATATTGGCATATTCCGCTAGAAAGAATACTGCAAAAGCCATACCGGAATACTCAACATGAAAACCAGCAACAATTTCAGACTCTCCTTCAGAAACATCAAATGGTGCCCGATTTGTTTCAGCTACTGCACTAATAAAGTAGATGATAAATAATGGAAACAATGGCCATATATACCACTGAGACATACCTCCTGACTGACCTAAAACAATTTGACTTAAATTGAGTGAATTGGCACACATCAGAACACCAACGAGAGAAAAACCCATTGCAATTTCATATGAAACAATTTGTGCTGCTGACCTAAGGCTGCCTAAGAATGCATATTTAGAATTGGATGCCCATCCTGCGATAATTACCCCATAAACTGCTACCGAAGTCATTGCAAGAACGTAAAGCAAACCTGCATTAACATCAGCCAAAACTAAATCAATATTAAATGGAATGACTGCCCATGCAGCAAATGCAGGTGCGATAGTTAAAATTGGTGCGAGAAAAAATAAGAATTTATTAGATTTTGTTGGAAGAATAATCTCCTTAAACATAAGCTTTAATGCGTCTGCTATCGGCTGCAATAATCCAAAGTACCCAACACGATTTGGGCCAATTCTCCCCTGCATGAATCCAATAACTTTTCTTTCAAAATAGGTTAAATATGCTACAGAAATCATAAGAGGAATAACTATGGCGATAATCTTTAAAAAAATCCAAATAATATTTGCAGTATTTGGGAAATAATTGAATAAAATATTTTCCATTTTATGGCTTAGCCTTATTAGAATTAAAATTTCTAACTGGCTTATATTTTGTGTGGTAACAAACTGTATTCAGGGCAACGTTAGCGTCAGAATATATTGGTAATTTCATAGCTATACCATTACGCTCAATCTCAAATAATTTTTTCTCAACTAACTTAAGCTTCTTTAGGGTTGTTGGATGAAATCTCGCTACATCGTTAAAGTTAGAATCTCTTGCATGAAGTGCTTTTGCCCTTCTGACAATCATGTCAGAATCTTCAGACCTTATAATCTGATAGTGCTGAATTGAATTAATATCTGACTTAACATTAGACATCTTTATTTCTTTAGACAATTCTAATTTAGGGTAATCAATTTCTTTGCTGCTAGAGAATATTTCATCCTTAACTTCTTCGCTAGAATCATAATTAAAGTTCTCACATCCTAGGTAATTACCCAAAACTCTTAAGATTTTCCATGCCGGTCGTGCATCACCCAAACTTGGAGCAACTGCCTTAACTGTTTGGACTTGCCTAGAAATATTTATATACGTTCCTGATGACTCAGTAAATGTTGACATTGGTAAAAGACAATCATATAAATCAAATGATTTAGAAATATAAGGAGTAATTCCAAGGTTAAATTTTGATTTACTTAAATGAGTATAGATATCAGAGCCTGGTATCAAATCAATATCAGGCTCAATATTCATAGTGATTATTGCTGCAGGATTCTTTTCTGCTATATTTTTTTTGGTACCATTGTGAGATCCAATACCAAGATAATCTAACCCAACTCCATTGCTATGATTAGAAATTGAGCCGCATATTCCACTTACTAATAAGGAAACAATATTAGCTAATGAATATATGTCTTTGGAACAATCTAAATTTAGTGCTTGTTGCCCTAAAAATATTCCTATCTTCTTTTTTTCAGCCAGCATTAACTTAGCAATTCTTCTTGCTCTATCATCTGACTTAATTTTTGTTAAAATTAGATCTATAGATTTATCAATGCTCTTAATTTTTTTATAGGTCTGAATAGCTTTTATTATCTTTAATAGCTCAATTGAGTATTCAGCCGGGGAACAAATTACCTTCTCTTTGATTGGCATTAATAGGTCGACATCTAAACCATTAATCATAATCATAGCTCCCCCGCTACTTACTAGATTTCTAAAGCGATGGGCTAATAGCGGCTGTTCTTGTCTAAGATTTGTGCCAATAATAATAGCCAGGTCAAGCGTTTCAATATCACTAATCTCACATCCTAACCATGAACCACTTAGCTCAGAATTTTTTTGTGATATTCGGTAATTAACTTTTTCTGAGCCCATTGATTTTGCAATTTTATTAAATAAAAAACCTTCTTCTAATGTGCTTTGTGGAGACAATAAAAACTTAATAGAATCTTGCTCATGGGTATGAGATATTTGATTTATTTTTTGAGTAATAAATTCAAATGCTTCCTCCCAATCCACCTTAATCCATTTTTTATTCTTTTTAAGCATTGGATGGGTTAGTCGATCTTCATGATTAAGTCCCTCATAAGAATATCGATCTCTATCTGAAATCCAACACTCATTAATTTCTTCATTTTCTTTAGGTAGAACTCTCATTACGATATTATTTTTTATATGTACCTCAAGGTTCGAACCAAGGCTATCATGTGGAGCTATAGTTTGCCTTCTAATAAGCTCCCATGATCTAGCGCTATATCTGAATGGTTTGGATGTCAAAGCACCTACAGGGCAAAGGTCAATGATATTTCCTGAAAGTTCTGACTCAACTGATTTATCGACATAAGCTGAAATTTCAGCATGCTCGCCTCTCCCCACAAGTCCCAACTCCATTACTCCGCCAACTTCCTTTAAAAATCTTACGCACCTTGTGCATTGAATGCATCGGGTCAAGTCGGTGGAAATTAATGGTCCAATATTTTTATTAAATACAACTCTTTTTTCTTCTGTATAGCGCGTACCACTTGCGCCATAAGTCATTGCTGTATCTTGAAGGTCACATTCGCCACCTTGATCACAGATGGGGCAATCAAGCGGATGATTAATTAATAAAAACTCCATGACACTTTGCTGAGCATCTTTGGTAAATTTAGATTTTGTAGATATTTCCATGCCATCCATTACATGTGTTGCACATGCGGGTAATGGCTTGGGGAAATTTTTTACCTCTACTAGACACATTCTACAGTTTGCTGCGACCGTCAATTTTTTGTGATAACAAAATCTTGGTATATCAATACCGACTTTATCTGCCACTTGAATAATCGTGCTCTTTGGCTCAACTTCGTGGCTCTTTCCATTAATTTTTATTTTAATCATTAGAACTCTCAATCATTGAATAGCCGTGCTGAATGTAATATTCAAACTCAGATTCAAAATGATTAATAAAACTTAAAACAGGAACTGCGGCGGCATCACCTAGAGCGCATATGGTTCTTCCTGAAATTTTCTTACTGACATCAGTTAATAACCTTAAATCTTCAGGCTTGCCTTTCCCATCAATAATTCTCTTTATAATTCTATATACCCATCCCGTACCCTCTCTACATGGTGTGCATTGTCCACAAGACTCTTCGTAAAAGAAATAAGACAGTCTTTTTAAAGTTTTTACCATACAAGTTGAATCATCCATTACTATAAGTGATCCTGCTCCAAGACTAGAACCAATTAAAGCTAATCCATCATAATCCATCGTTGCATTTAAAATATTTTTCGCAGGTACTAATGCCGTTGATGGACCTCCTGGAATAACTGCCTTTAACTGTCTATCATTCCATACACCCCCGGCAAGATCTAAAAGATCTTTAAATGGCATACCCAATTGGATTTCATAATTGCCGGGTTTTTTAACGTGGCCAGACACAGAAAATATTTTTGTGCCACCCGAATTTTTTACACCTAAATCACAAAATTTCTGCCCGCCATGCTCAAGAATCCATGGAATAGATGCGTATGTCTCTGTGTTATTAACATTGGTTGGCTTTCCATATATACCAAATGTTGCAGGGAATGGGGGTTTAAAACGGGGTTGCCCTTTTTTTCCCTCTATAGATTCTATTAAGGCAGTCTCCTCACCACATATGTATGCCCCGTACCCATGAACAGCATGAAGATTAAAATTAAAATTTGACTTGTAGATATTGTCACCAAGAAAGCCCGCTTTTCTTGCCTCATCAATTGCACCCTCAAAAGAACAATATTCTTCCCATATTTCACCATGAATATAGTTATAACCGGTTTGCGCCCCCATGATATATGCCCCAATAATCATGCCCTCAATTAACTGATGAGGGTTATATTTAATGATATCCCTATCCTTAAAGGTTCCCGGTTCACCTTCATCACTATTGCAAACTATATATTTATCACCTTTTGGCCCTTTTTGCATAAAGGTCCATTTTATTCCAGTAGGAAATCCAGCCCCACCCCTTCCTCGCAGACCAGAAATTTTAATCTCCTCAATAAGATCTTCTGGGGTAATTTTATCTTTTAGTATTCTTTTGATTTGCTCATACCCACCTATACTTAAGTATGTTTTTAGACTCGAGGAATTTTTATGTTTCATTGTTCTTAGGCACAATGAGAATTCTTTTTTTAGCGTTGAATTAGTCTGATCTAAGGTTTTAATTGTCATCACTTTAAATCCTTAATAATTTCATCAAACCTATCAATAGTAAGATTTTCATACATATCGTGATTGTTTATAGTGATTAAAGGTGCGCCCCCGCATGCACCCATACATTCACTTTCCTTCAAGTAAAACATTCCATCTTTTGATGACTCATTAAAGTCAATACCAATTTTTTTTTTCATATGATCGACTAAATTTTCTGCATCCCTCAACATGCACGAAATATTAGTACAAACAGATATTTTATATTTACCAACATCTTTTAAATGAAACATATTATAGAAAGTTGCCACTTCCATAGCAGCAATTTCAGGTATTTCTAGATAACTTGCAACGCCTGAGATGTCATTATTACTTAGCCACCCATTTTCTGTTTGGACAATCTGAAGTGCAGTAATGACTGCCGATTTTTTTTGATTGGCTGGATACTTTTTAAGCTCTTGATCTATTTTATTTTTTGATTTTATTGAAAGCATTTTTATCGATCAATTTCTCCGAAAACGACATCTTGCGTTCCAATAATCGCAACTAAATCAGAAAGCATATGGCCTTTGCACATCTCATTTAATGAGGCTAAATGTGGGAAGCCTGGGGCCCTAATTTTTAGGCGGTAAGGTTTATTCGCACCATCAGAAATGATATATGTTCCAAATTCACCTTTTGGATGCTCGACTGCTGCATATGCCTCTCCCTCCGGTATATGGAAACCCTCTGTAAAAAGTTTAAAATGGTGAATCATAGCTTCCATATCTTCTTTCATGTCTTCACGGGATGGAGGTGCAATTTTGTTGTTTGTTGATATAACAGGTCCCGGATTTTCTTTTAACCAGCTAATACATTGTTTAATAATTTTATTTGATTCTCGCATTTCCTCAATTCTAATCAAATAACGGTCGTAGCAATCCCCTTCTTTACCAACAGGAATATCAAATTTCATCTCCTCATAAACCTCATATGGTTGCTTTCTTCTTAAATCCCATTCAATTCCAGAGCCTCTCAACATTGGCCCAGTCATTCCAAGAGCAATTGCTCTCTCAGGACTTACAACTCCTATACCAACCGTTCTTTGCTTCCAAATTCTATTGTCAGTTAATAATGTTTCATATTCATCAATATAACCAGGGAATCTATTTGTAAAGTCGGCAATAAAATCTAATAAGGATCCTTGCCTATTGGCATTAAGTTTATTAACCTGCTTGATATTTTTTTTCAATGATGTTTCAAATTGCGGCATAACGTCAGGAAGATCCCGATAAACCCCTCCCGGGCGGTAATAAGCGGCATGCATTCTTGCGCCTGAAACTGCTTCATAGCAATCAAATAAATCTTCTCGCTCTCTAAATGCATATAAAAATACCGTCATAGCCCCAACGTCTAATGCATGAGCCCCCAACCACAATAAATGATTTAAAACTCGAGTAATTTCATCGAACATAACTCGAATATACTGTGCTCGAATAGGTACATTAATATTTAACATCTTCTCAATTGTCATGACAAATGCATGCTCATTCATCATCATAGAGACATAATCCAAACGATCCATATAAGGAACAGATTGAAGGTAGGTTCGATTTTCAGCGAGCTTTTCTGTCGCACGATGCAGCAAACCAATATGAGGATCAACTCGCTGAATAACCTCGCCATCCATCTCTAGAACCAATCTAAGAACTCCATGGGCAGCTGGATGTTGTGGGCCAAAATTCATAGTGTAATTTTTTATTTCAGCCATTACTCTTTCCATCGTCATAAACAACTCGAGGAACATTATTTCTTGGCTCTATTGATACAGGCTCATAAATAACTCGTTTTTGAGTTGGGTCATACCTCATTTCAACATTACCAATCATAGGAAAATCTTTCCTAAAAGGATGTCCTACAAAGCCGTAATCAGTAAGAATTCTTCTAAGATCAGGATGATCTAGAAACATAATACCAAATAAGTCAAATGCCTCTCTTTCATACCAATCTGATGCATGCCAAAGGCCTGTTGATGTTGAAATTATAGGAAAATTATCATCCTCAAGAAATGTACGGATTCTAATACGTTGATTTTTTTTTAATGAAAGTAAATGATAGACAACGGCAAACCTTTTATTGTTTATTGATCCTTTTGGATACTCTAAATAATCAACCCCACATATATCGATCAGCTGTTTAAAATCAAATTCTTTTCTATCTCGTAAATTTTTAAGTACTTCAAAAATATTATTGGATGAGACTATAATTGTTAGTTCTTCAAAATTAATTGAAGAGGTAATTACTTTTTTCCCAAAATATTTTTTTATATCCGAAGAGAGTTTTTTAATTAAGGCGTTCATCTGGCAATTGTATTTGTTTTTTTTATCTTCTTCTGGAGTTGAATGATTCCATACATAAGAGCTTCTGCAGTTGGGGGGCATCCTGGAACATAAATATCAACAGGAACAATTCGGTCACAACCCCTAACAACTGAATAAGAATAATGATAATAACCACCGCCATTAGCGCAAGACCCCATAGATATAACCCATCTTGGTTCAGCCATTTGATCATAAACTTTCCTTAACGCTGGTGCCATTTTATTAACTAATGTGCCCGCAATAATCATTACATCTGACTGTCTTGGACTTGGGCGAAATACAACTCCAAATCTATCTAAATCATACCTAGCTGCACCCGCATGCATCATTTCGACAGCACAACAAGCTAACCCAAAAGTCATAGGCCAAAGAGATCCTGTCCGGGTATAGTTTATAAGGGTGTCTAAATTTGTAGTGACGTAACCTTTTTCCATTAGACCTTCAATGCTCACAAGTTACTCCCAATCTAACGCTCCTTTTTTCCATTCATAAATAAAACCAACTACTAGAATCGAAAGGAAAACCATCATTGATAAAAATCCAAAAAGTCCAATTTTGTTAATTACAACAGCCCATGGAAATAAAAAAGTAATCTCAAGATCAAATAATATAAAAAGTATTGCGACAAGATAGTAGCGGACGTCAAATTTCATCCTGGCATCTTCAAAGGCCTCAAAACCACATTCGTACGGAGAATTTTTTGCAGGGTCAGGTTTGTTTGGACTAACTATAGAGCCAATCAAGAGAGGGCCAAAACCTACGCCTAGGCCGACTATGATAAAAATAAAAATTGGAAAATAGTTTTCCAGCACAAACTGTCCTTATTTTAAAAATAAATTTTCTATGTTGGTGCCGACGGAGAGACTCGAACTCTCACGACTTTCGTCACTACCCCCTCAAGATAGCGTGTCTACCAATTCCACCACGACGGCAAATTTAGAATGAGCATGCTAGTTTGGGATGTCTTTTGCACCCATATTTTTATCTGACTCAGATTCAATTACTAAAGTTTCAGAAGTTTCTTGAGATATATTTACGACACTCGAATCATCGTTATTATTCGTAGCAATTATAGCTAGTGCAATACTAGTACAGAAAAAGGTAGTAACGCATATTGATGTAGCGCGACTTAAAAGGTTGGCTGCCCCCTGAACTCCAAATGTACTACCTGAATTTCCTCCACCAAATGCAGGACCGGCATCAGCGCCCTTACCGTGCTGAACTAGAACTAAGCCTATAACACCGAGGCTTGCGATAACATGTATAGATAAAATTAAGTTTTCCATTTTTTTTTAGTATTCAAAAAGTTAAGCTTCAAATGATTGGGCACATTGGCAAATTTTTATAAATTCTTCAATATTTATGGCTGCTCGCCCAATTAAGCCGCCGTCAACGCTATTTAAGCCGAATAATTGTACCGCATTTTCCGAATTTAAGCTTCCGCCATAAATAATTTTAAGGTTATTTATCTCATTTAACCCGTCTTGGTTAATTAATTTCCTTATATAACTACACATATGATTCGTTTGTTCGGCTGATGCTGCCATATCTGTCCCAATTGCCCAAATAGGCTCATATGCAACAATAGAGTTTGAAAAAATTTCAACGCCGTAATATTTAATGATTGTTTCAATTTGTGAAGCAACTACCCTCTCCATAATTCCTGCTTCACGCTCAATTAGGTTTTCACCAACGCATAAGACTGGCGTCATATTATTATTTTTAACTTTATTGAATTTATCTGCAATATTTTCATTCGACTCACAATATGCAGTACTTCTCTCAGAATGACCCACAATTACATATTTAACGCCAAAGTCATTAAGCATTAAAGCGCTAACCTCTCCGGTATGAGCGCCATTATTAGATTTAGCAATATTTTGAGATCCCCATCCGATATTGCATCCATTCAAGATGGATTGCGCTTGCGCTAAGTATGGATAAGGAACACACAAACCTATATCAATATTTTTTTTTATGTCACATAGCTCGTCTTTTAGAACATTTAAATAATTCTCATAAAAAATTAGAGACCCATTCATCTTAAGATTTCCAATTACTACTTTTTTTATATTTTCATTCATCTAAAATACTTTTAATTATTATTTGTATGGACTTAATTCCATTGAAATCATTAGCTTCAATTGAGTAAATAGCCTTTATTCTATCAGGTTGAGTTTGATCATTATTGAAAAATATTGCATCGTAACTAATTTTATCCTTACTTAAATATAATTTAGTATGTTTTTCGGCAATAGTTCGCTGTGAGATTACATTAAATTCATCTAAAAATAGCGGAGGAGGAAAGCCCTGACCCCAAATTTCTTTATTAATTAAATTAACTGTTTTATAATCTAGGTCGGTATCTAGAATAGAGTAATCTACTTCCACAGTTAAATTTAAATCATCCTCAGATAATAACTTACTTGCAGTCTGCTCAAAAATCTCAGAAAAATTATTAAAATCTTTCTCTCTTATAGATAACCCTGCAGCCATTGCATGCCCGCCAAAAGTAACAATTATTTCAGGATATTCCTTGGATACTAAATCCAAAGCATCACGAAGATGGAATGACGGTATAGACCTTCCTGATCCCTTTAATAATCCATTATTATCTTTTGCAAAAATAATCGTTGGACGATAATATTTTTCTTTCAACCTTGAAGCAATAATACCAATCACACCCTGGTGCCAATTAAGATTAAATAATGTAAGGGAATAATTAATATCGCTAGTAACTATTATTGAATCCAATGCAGTTTCAAGCATGCCTGTTTCAATAAACTTTCTCTGGTCATTTAGCAAAACTAATTGTCTTGCATATAAAAGAGCTTCATCATGAGACTCACTAATTAAACATTTTATTCCTAGGCTCATATCTGCTAATCGACCAGCAGCATTTAATTTTGGTGCTATAGAAAAAGATAAGTCACTTGTTTTTATCTCGGAAATATTTTTTTTACTTAATTTTGCAATTGCACGTATCCCATAATTTCCCATACCACTTCTCATTCTCTTTATACCTGCATATACTAAGATACGATTATTAAAATCAAGCCCGACTAAATCAGCAACTGTTCCAAGGCATACTAACTCCAGCAAATCTGAAAGCTTTGGCTCAGATGAATCAGAATATTTTCCCTCATTTCGGTAATACGTTCGTAAGGATAACAATAAATAGAAGATGACGCCTACCCCACATAAATTTTTGCTAGGAAATTTACAGGCTGGTTGATTTGGGTTAATTATAAAATTTGCATTAGGAAGAGTGTCTGCGGGTAAATGATGGTCTGTTATTAAAACATCTATGCCTTTCTCTCTTGCGCATTTAACTCCTTCAATACTAGCAATACCATTATCCACAGTAATAATTAAATCAGGCTTTTTCTCTGCTGCCAACTCAACAATTTCTGGAGTTAAACCATAACCAAATTTAAACCTATTAGGCACTATAAAATTTACATCTGCCCCAAATTTCTTTAAGCCTAAAACTCCACACGCACTCGCAGTTGCTCCATCGGCATCATAATCACCAATAATAATAATTTTACTTTTTTTTTCGATATGAATAGCAAGGAATTTTGCAGAAGAATTAGCTGATAACAAAGATGTAGGTGGAATTAGATTTTCTAATTCATATGAAATATTACTGGGAGTTTTAATGTCACGAGCAGAATATAGCATTGCAAGTTTAGGATGAAGGCCTTTGCTAATAAGGGTCTCGCTTATATCATTTTTAATTAACCTTCTATGAGTATTCATTAAAAATCTTATCTAAGGAAATATTTTTCTTCCAAAATTTTAATTTCGAAAATTTATCAACATTAGTGTTTAAGCAAACATTGCCAATACAAATTCTAATAATAATTTTGCCAATAACTCCCTCATTAAGCCACTCAGAAATAATACTCAAAAATAAATCTTTTTCATCGCTATTATTTGGTAACTCATAATATATATGATCAATATCATTTAAGAAATTTTTTATATCGACATTAGGTTCAGCGACCATAAAATTATTGGTTATAAGTGACAATTTATTTATTAAATTTGAATTTGAAATTACAGTCTTAGAAAAAGGGCTTTTAATATTTTCGGGAAATACTCCTCCCCCAGAAAACCATATACTATTAATTGGTAATTTATTCTTATCCATTCTTATTTTGTTGATTGGGGCATTATGAAGATACATCTGAATCTCATTAATTAAGCTATGCCATTTAAGGGCGTCTTTACCGAACGGTAGGAACCTCCTTTCCTCTATCTGATTAATCTCTTCTGGAAAGTATGTCCCTACATTATTGTTATTATTAGACTGAAAAAAAAGCTTATTATTTTCAATAAAAAATGATTGGTTAGAATCTAAAAAATTATTATTTAGTTGTTTGCAGAGCTCCTGTAACTCATTATAAAAAAGGTCTTTTTCAAGATTTTTTTCGTATTTATAATAATCCTTTTGCAATGAAAAATAACATGGGGTTGCATTATAAATATAATTATTCGAGCTTGATTTTTTATGGAATGATTCAATGGATGCAACAGGAAAGTCTATTTTTTTTTGAATTCCAAAATCCCTACAAACAAGAGAATTGTAGGATGCCGATTCAAAAGTTATGCTTCCTCGCGATAAAAGTCGCTCGAACTCTGAATGTCTAAAAATTAAATCTGAAGCGAGGGTTAAATTTAGATTCAAAGGTTATATGGATATTATAAGAAATAATAAACAAAAATAAAGTAACGCAAAAAAAGCAACAATCAAAAAAACATAGCGCAACGTTTTGTGTATTTGTTGTAATGTAAATTTAATTTCTTTTAATTCTTTATCATTCATTTTTTTAATATGGTGCCCGGGGCCGGAATCGAACCGGCACGACCGTAAGGTCGAGGGATTTTAAGTCCCT